>Ga0189287_100030_pt1 | contig 244930 bp, 220 predicted proteins | sample UW86minimetaG_FD_130319 | JGI IMG/M metagenome (GOLD analysis project Ga0189287, IMG submission 130319) | Marine microbial communities from the Costa Rica Dome - UW86 mini metaG | ecosystem: Environmental > Aquatic > Marine > Oceanic > Photic zone | place: Costa Rica: the Eastern Pacific...
AGCTCTTCATCATCGACCTGGTCAACCTTGTTCATGAACACAACCAGCGCCGGCACACCAACCTGACGGGCAAGCAGAATGTGCTCACGGGTCTGGGGCATCGGGCCATCAGCAGCCGAACACACCAGGATCGCGCCATCCATCTGCGCAGCGCCGGTGATCATGTTCTTCACATAGTCAGCATGGCCTGGGCAATCGACATGGGCGTAGTGACGGTTGGGTGTTTCATACTCAACGTGCGCGGTCGAAATGGTGATACCGCGGGCACGCTCTTCAGGTGCACCGTCGATCTCATCATACGCCTTGAAGTCACCAAAGTACTTCGTGATCGCCGCCGTCAACGTCGTCTTGCCATGGTCAACGTGACCAATCGTGCCAACATTCACATGCGGCTTGTTACGCTCAAACTTCTCTTTCGCCATTTTCGGCTCTCCGTAATCTCGACTGACGTCGGGTTAATCTCAGCGGCCCAAACGCCACTTATGTCTTGCTCTGGGCCTGCGGCCCAACTGCTCTAGGCGTATTTGGACTTAACTTCTTCCGCGATGGCCTGTGGGACCTGCTCATAATGGTCAAACTGCATGGTGTACTGCGCGCGACCCTGCGTGGAGGAGCGAAGCGAAGACACATAGCCAAACATATTGGCCAGCGGCACGAAGGCATTGATCACTGTGGCAACACCGCGCGTCTCAGTACCTTGAATCTGACCGCGACGAGAGTTCAAATCGCCCATGACCGAACCTGCATACTCATCAGGGGTCACAACTTCGACCTTCATCACCGGCTCAAGAAGCTTTGGGCCAGCCTTTTGCACCGCTTCACGGAATGCTGCCCGGCCTGCGATCTCAAAGGCGAGTACAGAGGAGTCAACATCGTGGTATGCACCGTCAGTCAAAGTCGCGGTGATGTCGAGCATCGGGAAGCCGGCAATTGGACCCGATGACATGACAGAGCCAATACCCTTATCAACACCAGGGATATACTCTTTCGGTACGTTGCCGCCCACCACAGTGTCGGTGAACACGTAACCAGAATTCGGTTCGCCTGGCTCGATAGTGATTTTCACGCGTGCAAACTGACCCGAACCGCCCGACTGTTTCTTGTGGGTGTAATCCACATCAGCAGCTTTGGTGATCGTTTCGCGGTAAGCCACCTGTGGCTGACCAATGTTCGCTTCAACCTTAAACTCACGCTTCATGCGGTCGACCAAAATGTCGAGATGAAGCTCCCCCATGCCTGCGATGATCGTCTGACCGGACTCATGGTCAACTTTCACGCGGAACGAAGGATCCTCAGCCGCAAGACGGTTCAGAGCAATCGACATTTTTTCCTGATCGGCTTTGGTTTTCGGCTCGATAGCGATCTCGATGACCGGCTCAGGGAATTCCATACGCTCTAGAATGACGGCGCTCTGCGGATCGCACAGCGTATCACCTGTTGTTGTTTCTTTCAGGCCGGCAATAGCAACAATGTCGCCGGCATAGGCAACTTTGATGTCTTCGCGGCTGTTCGAGTGCATCGCCATCATGCGGCCAACGCGCTCTTTCTTTTCCTTGACGGAGTTGAGAAGGGTCGAACCCTGCTCAAGCACACCAGAGTAAAGACGGCAGAAGGTCAACGTACCCACGAACGGATCGTTCATGATCTTGAATGCCAAGATCGAAAGTGGCTCATCATCGGACGCTTTGCGCTCGATCTCGCCTTCGCTCTTTACGTCGATACCTTTAATGGCAGGGATGTCGATCGGGCTTGGCAAAAAGTCCACAACAGCATCAAGCAGCGGTTGAACGCCTTTGTTTTTAAAGGCCGAGCCACAAAACACTGGGAAGAACTGCACGTCGCAAGTGCCTTTACGGATCAAGCGACGGATGGTGTCATTGTCAGGCATTGTGCCTTCCAAATACGCTTCCATCACGTCATCTTCCATTTCAGCAACCGACTCCATGAGCTTCTCACGGAACTCATCAGCCTTTTCCTGAAGATCGGCTGGAATGTCGACGACATCCCACTCAGCGCCCAAATTTTCAGATTTCCAGACCAGCGCCTTCATCTCAATGAGATCAACGACACCAGCAAACTCGTTCTCAGCGCCGATCGGAAGCTGCATGACAATCGGAGTACCACCAAGGCGCTCTTCGATCATTTCCACCGAGCGGTAGAAATCAGCGCCAATCTTGTCCATCTTGTTGACGAAGATCATGCGTGGCACGTGGTATTTGTCAGCCTGGCGCCACACGGTTTCGGTCTGCGGCTCTACACCGGCATTGGCATCCAGCAGCGCAATCGCGCCATCAAGCACGCGCAGCGAACGCTCAACTTCAATGGTGAAGTCCACGTGACCTGGTGTATCGATGATGTTGAAGCGGCGCTTCTTGCCATCACGGCCCTCCCAGAAGGTCGTGGTCGCAGCGGACGTGATCGTGATGCCACGCTCCTGCTCCTGCTCCATCCAGTCCATGGTGGCCGCACCATCATGCACTTCACCAATTTTGTGCGACTTGCCTGTGTAATACAGGATGCGCTCGGTCGTGGTCGTCTTGCCAGCATCGATGTGAGCCATGATGCCGAAGTTGCGATAGTCCTCGATGACGTATTCGCGTGCCATGGGGGGATGCTCCTTAGCGAGCCAACAGGCTCTAAATTACCAGCGGTAGTGCGAGAATGCGCGGTTGGCGTCGGCCATCCGGTGCGTGTCTTCGCGCTTTTTCACAGCGGTGCCACGGTTGCTGGACGCATCCAGCATTTCACCCGACAGGCGATCAACCATGGTGTTTTCGTTGCGGCCACGAGCAGCTGTAATCAGCCAGCGAATAGCCAACGCCTGACGGCGCTCGGTGCGCACTTCAACAGGCACCTGATAAGTCGCACCACCAACACGGCGTGAGCGGACCTCAACCGATGGCGATACATTGCCCAGCGCCTGATGGAACACTTCTAAAGGGTTCTGGCCCGTGCGCGTTTCAATGGTGTCAAAAGCACCATAAACAATGCGCTCAGCGGCGGATTTCTTACCATCAATCATGATGGCGTTCATGAATTTCGAGACAACCAGATCACCGAACTTGGGATCAGGGTTGACGACGCGCTTTTCGGCTGCGTGACGACGTGACATCGCTTCTTACCCTTATTTAGGACGCTTAGCGCCGTATTTGGAACGACGCTGCTTACGGTCTTTAACGCCCTGGGTATCCAGAACACCGCGCAGAATATGATAACGCACACCCGGCAAATCTTTCACACGACCACCGCGAAGCATCACAACAGAATGCTCCTGCAGGTTATGGCCGACGCCTGGGATGTAGCCGATAACTTCAAAGCCATTCACAAGGCGCACTTTGGCAACCTTACGAAGGGCCGAGTTCGGCTTCTTCGGGGTGGTTGTGTAGACACGGGTGCAAACGCCGCGCTTCTGCGGGTTCTGCTCCAACGCCGGAACTTTGTTACGCTTGACCGGAGCCTGGCGTGGCTTGCGGATCAGCTGATTAATAGTTGGCATCTAAGCCTCTTCCTCTTTGGTCGAACGCGCCGATCATTCAAACCGACCGCTTTTCGCCTATTCAATTGCGCCCAAGCCAAACCGCCTTAGGACGCATACCTTAACGACAACAAACAAAGCGCCCCTTGGGAAACCCCCGGGCGCTTTGCAATCAGAGGACCAAGAGCGAACTCCGGATCGTGACATGCTTCAATTTGCAGCCAGTCAAAGCAGCGTTTGGAACCAAGCCCACTTGTGAAAAGGCACAAGCTAATCGGCTTTGCGAACCACGGCCTGCCGCAAAAGTGAGCCGGAGATACGATGGGACTGGCCTATGGTCAAGCCCCCACACCGGACTTTCCGGGAAATTTGAGCCCGAAACAGCAGGTTCACCATTCCCAGGGCTCACAAGGATCCGCGCCCTGCCCCATCCTTTGCAAACTATGCGCTCGAGCGGACGTTTGCGCAACATTCGTTCGCGCGTTAGTCGAATACCGCCCGACACAAAAAAGAACCGCTGGAATCATGTCTGATTCCAGCGGCTCCGATTCTTTTACAGTGCTGACGCTTATTCGGCGGCAGGTGTCTGCTCGGAAAGGTCTTCCAGAACCGCTTCCACATCCACAACTGGTTCAGCTTCGCGCGCGTCCAGAATGAGATCGTCGCGTTTCTGCGCAACCTGCTTGATCTTGCCCATCATCCGGCCAGTACCGGCTGGGATCAAACGACCCACAATGATGTTTTCCTTCAAGCCTTCCAGCGTGTCGACCTTACCATTGACCGCCGCCTCGGTGAGGACGCGGGTGGTCTCCTGGAAAGACGCCGCAGAGAAGAACGAGCGCGTCTGCAGCGAAGCCTTGGTAATACCCAGCAGGACCGGTGTACCCGATGCCGGTTTCTTACCGTCGGCAACAAGCTGCTCATTGAGCTCATCAAGCTCAATGCGATCCACCTGCTCGCCTGACAGGAACTCGCTGTCGCCTGCATCGGTGATGTCCACCTTCTGCAGCATCTGACGCACGATTACCTCGATATGCTTATCATTGATAAGCACGCCCTGCAGGCGATAGACCTCTTGGATTTCATTGACGAGATAGGCTGCCAATTCTTCCACGCCTTTAACCGCAAGAATATCGTGCGGTGCAGGCAGGCCATCAATCAAGAAGTCACCTTTTTGAACCTCATCCCCATCCTGGAGCTGCATGTGCTTGGATTTCGGGATTAGGTATTCAGCTGGCTCCATGCCTTCTTCATGCGGTTGGATCGAAATCCGTCGCTTGTTCTTATAGTCACGGCCAAAGCGCACCACGCCATCGATATCGGCCATGATTGCCGCATCTTTGGGACGACGCGCTTCGAAGAGCTCGGCAACACGCGGCAGACCACCGGTGATGTCACGTGTCTTCGCACTTTCAAGCGCGATACGTGCCAACACGTCACCAGCCTTGGCCTTGTGACCCGGAGACACCGACAGCACTGCATCGGCAGGCAAGAGGGCACGAGCATCGCCACCGCGCGCAGTTTTGAGAATCTCGCCTTTCTTGTCCTTGATCACCATAGCTGGGCGAAGATCAGCACCACGCGGGCTGGTGCGCCAGTCGATAATCATACGCTTGGCGATACCGGTGACTTCATCAACCTGCTCGGACATGGACACGCCATCGACCAGATCTTCAAACTCAACAGTGCCATCCACATCGGCAAGGATCGGACGGGTGTAGGGGTCCCACTCAGCCATACGCTGGCCACGACGGACAACATCACCCTCTTCAACCAGCAAACGCGAACCATAGGTCACCCGATGCACAGCTGCTTCATTGCCCTGATCGTCGGTAACAACGATGAACATGTTGCGGCCTGTAGCGATCAAATGACCATCTGAATTGCGTGAGATGGAGCGGTTGCGCAGGCTGATCGTGCCTTCATTGTTGGACTCGATGAACGAGCTATCCACCACCTGGGCCGTACCACCAATATGGAACGTACGCATCGTAAGCTGCGTGCCTGGCTCACCAATGGACTGCGCAGCGATAACGCCAACAGCCTCACCCATGTTCACAGGCGTACCACGTGCAAGGTCGCGGCCGTAGCAGGTGCCGCAGACGCCATGACGGGTTTCGCAAGTAAGCACGGAGCGAATTTTCACGCCCTGCACACCGCTTTCCTCAATGTCAATCACCGACTTCTCATCAATGAGCGTGCCTTTGGGAACGACCACTTCAAGCGTTTCCGGATGGATCACATCATCAGCAGCTGTACGACCGAGCACACGCTGGCCGAGCGAGGCAACAACCTGTCCGGCATCAACGATGGCCTGAACGCGGATGCCGTTCTCACTGCCACAATCGACCTGGCTGATGATCGAATCCTGCGCCACGTCAACCAAGCGGCGGGTCAGATAGCCAGAGTTGGCCGTCTTCAGCGCCGTATCGGCAAGGCCTTTACGCGCACCGTGGGTGGAGTTGAAGTACTCCATCACGGTCAGACCCTCTTTAAAGTTCGATGTAATAGGCGTTTCGATGATCGAACCATCCGGCTTGGCCATCAGCCCGCGCATACCGGCAAGCTGTTTCATCTGAGCTGGCGAACCACGGGCACCAGAGTGCGCCATCATGTAAACCGAGTTGATTGGCTTCTGACGGTTCGTTTCCTTGTCAATCTCGACAGAGGAGATGCGCGCCATCATCTCATCGGCAATCTTGTCGGTGCACTTGGCCCAAGCATCAACAACCTTGTTGTACTTCTCACCCTGGGTGATCAGACCGTCATTGTACTGCTGTTCGAACTCCTCAACCATGGTCCGGGTCTCATCGACGAGGCCCTTCTTGGTGTCGGGGATCACCATGTCGTCCTTACCGAACGAGATGCCAGCCTTACAGGCCTGACGGAAACCGAAGCCCATTACCTGATCGGCAAAGATAACCGTCTCTTTCTGACCACATGCACGATACACGGCATCGATCATCCGGCTGATTTCCTTTTTGGTCATCAGTCGGTTAGCGGCATCAAACGGTACTTTTGCATTCTTCGGCAACAGATCGGCCAAGAGATAGCGACCAGCGGTTGTGTCGTGAATTTCCGACACAGCATTGCCGTCGGTATCCACGGTTTTGTAGCGACCTTTGATCTTGGTGTGCAACGTGATGACGTTGGCATCAAGCGCAGCCTGCACCTCACCAGTGGACCCGAAAATCATGCCTTCGCCAGGCTCGTTGTCGGCTTCGATGGTCAGATAATAGAGGCCAAGAACCATATCCTGCGACGGCACAATGATCGGTTGACCATTGGCCGGGTGCAGAATGTTGTTCGTCGACATCATCAAGACACGCGCTTCCAGCTGCGCTTCGAGCGACAGCGGAACGTGCACAGCCATTTGGTCGCCGTCAAAGTCGGCGTTAAACGCAGTACACACCAGCGGATGAAGCTGAATGGCCTTGCCTTCAATAAGCACAGGTTCGAACGCCTGAATGCCCAAACGGTGAAGGGTCGGCGCACGGTTCAGCATAACCGGGTGTTCGCGGATCACCTCATCGAGGATATCCCAAACCTCCGGACGCTCCTTCTCCACCAGCTTCTTGGCTTGCTTGACAGTGTTGGAATAGCCCTTGGCGTCCAGACGCGAATAAATGAACGGTTTGAACAGCTCCAGCGCCATCTTCTTCGGAAGGCCGCACTGGTGCAGCTTCAGTTCTGGGCCCGTCACAATCACCGAGCGGCCGGAATAGTCCACACGCTTGCCGAGCAGGTTCTGACGGAACCGGCCCTGCTTACCTTTGAGCATATCAGCCAGCGATTTCAGCGGACGCTTGTTGGCACCGGTGATCACACGACCGCGACGACCATTGTCAAACAGCGCATCCACCGCTTCTTGAAGCATACGCTTCTCGTTGCGGATGATGATGTCCGGCGCGCGCAGCTCGATAAGCCGCTTCAAGCGGTTGTTGCGGTTGATCACACGGCGATAGAGATCGTTGAGATCAGACGTTGCAAAGCGACCGCCATCCAGCGGCACCAACGGACGAAGATCAGGAGGAATGACCGGCACAACAGTCATAATCATCCATTCAGGCTTGTTGCCCGAATTCAAGAACGCGTCGATCAGCTTGATGCGCTTGGCAAGCTTCTTCGGCTTTAGTTCACCGGTGGCTTCTACCATCTCCACGCGAAGCTGCTCACGCAGCACCGGCAGATCAAGATCACCCAGCAGCTTGCGGATGGCTTCAGCGCCAATCATGGCGGTGAAGCTATCTGCGCCATACTCATCCTGCGCCTGAAGATACTCTTCTTCCGACATCAGCTGATAGGGCAACAGCGGAGTTAGGCCCTGCTCGGTGACGACATAGTTTTCGAAATAGAGCACACGCTCCACATCTTTCAGCGCCATATCAAGCAGCGTTGCGATACGAGACGGCAGCGACTTCAGGAACCAAATGTGAGCAACTGGCGCGGCCAGCTCGATGTGGCCCATGCGCTCGCGGCGCACCTTGGTCAGCGTCACTTCAACGCCGCACTTCTCGCAGATAATACCTTTGTATTTCATGCGTTTGTATTTGCCGCACAAGCACTCATAGTCCTTGATCGGGCCAAAAATACGCGCACAGAAAAGACCGTCCCGCTCAGGCTTGAACGTACGGTAGTTGATGGTTTCAGGCTTTTTGATCTCGCCATACGACCAAGAGAGAATTTTCTCCGGGCTCGCCAATGAAATGCGGATCTGGTCAAAACTTGGCATCGTTGACTGAAGGTCACGGCCAAAGACGTTTTGGATTTCCTGGTTCAAAGCGTGTCTCCTAAAGGGTCTAGACCCTGGGTCTGCTTCTGCCTTGCGCCACTGGCAGCTTGCAACACCCTGATGTGTATTTCTTCACGCGCTCCAAGGGACAAGGCCAAACCGCCCTGCCCCTTGGTATCTGTGTGTTACTCAGCAGCGTCCTGCGTTGGAATTTCAACGTCGATGATGCCATCATCATCTTCGTCTTCCTCGCTTTGGGCCAACTCAACATTCAGACCAAGCGAACGCATCTCTTTGACGAGCACATTGAAGCTTTCTGGAATGCCAGCTTCAAACGCATCCTCGCCACGCACGATCGCCTCATACACCTTCGTACGACCGGCCACGTCATCGGACTTCACGGTGAGCATCTCCTGAAGCGTATAGGCTGCGCCATACGCCTCAAGCGCCCACACTTCCATCTCGCCGAAGCGCTGACCACCAAACTGCGCCTTACCACCCAGCGGCTGCTGCGTAACAAGCGAGTATGGCCCGATGGAACGAGCGTGGATCTTGTCATCCACCAAGTGATGCAGCTTGAGTACATACTTGTACCCAACCGTTACCTTGCGATCGAACTGATCACCGGTGCGGCCATCAAACAGCGTGACCTGGCCAGAGCGATCGAGACCTGCTTTTTCCAGCATCTCGGCCACATCTGGCTCGCGGGCACCGTCAAAGACCGGCGTACCAATCGGCACACCCTTTGAAAGCTGCTTGCCAAGACCAACGATCTCGCCTTCAGACAGTTTGTCCACTTCAACAGCATCACCGTAAATCGTGGTGATCCGCTCTTGAAGCTGTGCCACATCGGCTTCCTTGCGATAGGCGTCAACCGCTTTTTGGATCGACTTCCCAAGGCCCGAGCAGGCCCAACCCATATGGGTTTCAAGGATTTGCCCAACGTTCATACGCGACGGCACACCAAGCGGGTTCAGCACCACATCGACAGGCGTCCCATCTTCAAGGAACGGCATATCTTCCTGCGGCACGATCTTTGAAACCACACCTTTATTGCCGTGACGACCAGCCATCTTATCGCCTGGCTGGATCTTACGCTTCACCGCAACGAAGACTTTGACCATCTTCATCACGCCTGGGGGAAGCTCATCGCCGCGCTGCAACTTCTCGACTTTGTCCATGAACCGCTGTTCCAGCTGATTCTTGGATTCGTCATACTGCGCACGCAACGCTTCGATTTCACCCATCAGCGTGTCGTCATCGAGCGCAAACGTCCACCACTGTGAACGCGGATACTCGTTGAGCACGTCAGTGGTGATCGCATCACCTTTTTTGTAGCCCTTCGGCCCAGCAATGCCCTTCTTGCCCGACAGCATGTCAGCCAAGCGACCATAAACGTTGCGATCCAGGATCGCCTGCTCATCATCGCGGTCTTTGCCGAGGCGTTCGATTTCCTCGCGTTCGATAGCAATCGCACGCTCATCTTTATCGATGCCATGACGGTTGAAGACGCGGACCTCAACAATGGTCCCTTTTACCCCTGGTGGCACACGCAGAGACGTATCGCGCACATCGGAGGCTTTCTCACCGAAGATGGCACGCAGAAGCTTCTCTTCCGGTGTCATCGGGCTTTCACCCTTCGGCGTGATCTTGCCGACCAGAATGTCGCCAGCTTCCACTTCCGCCCCGATATAGACCATGCCGGCCTCATCGAGGTTTTTCAGCGCTTCTTCCGAAACGTTAGGAATATCGCGGGTGATTTCTTCTGGGCCCAACTTGGTGTCGCGCGCCATCACCTCAAACTCTTCAAGGTGGATGGATGTGAACACATCGTCTTTCACGATGCGTTCGGACATGAGGATGGAATCCTCAAAGTTATAGCCATTCCACGGCATGAACGCGACAAGCACGTTTTTACCCAACGCCAGTTCACCCATCTCCGTGGATGGACCATCAGCGATGATTTCGCCCTTTTTCACTTCATCACCAATCGTCACAAGCGGACGCTGGTTGATGCAGGTGTTCTGGTTGGAACGCTGGAACTTCATCAAGCGATAGATATCAACGCCCGGACGACCTGGATCGAGGTCTTCGGTCGCGCGGACAACGATACGCGTCGCATCAACCTGCTCAACGATGCCGGTGCGACGTGCACCGATGGCAGCACCGGAATCCTGAGCGACAATCCGCTCCATGCCAGTGCCGACCAGCGGCGCTTCAGCACGCACCAAAGGCACGGCCTGACGCTGCATGTTCGAACCCATGAGAGCACGGTTCGCATCATCGTTCTCAAGGAACGGGATTAGCGACGCGGCAACCGAAACAAGCTGTTTCGGCGAAACGTCCATGAGATCGACACGCTCGCGCGGCGTCAGCATCACATCACTTTGGTGACGACACACAACCAGCTCGTTGACCAAAGCACCGTTCTCATCCAGCTCGGAGTTGGCCTGCGCAATGTAGTGCTTGGCCTCCTCCATCGCCGACAGAAAAACGATCTCATCGGAAACCTTACCGTCGCTCGCCTTACGATACGGCGTTTCAATAAAGCCGTATTTGTTGACGCGTGCATGGGTCGCCAGTGAATTGATGAGGCCAATGTTCGGGCCTTCAGGTGTTTCAATCGGGCAGATACGGCCATAATGCGTTGGATGCACATCGCGCACCTCAAAACCTGCACGTTCGCGGGTCAGACCACCTGGTCCAAGCGCCGAGAGGCGACGCTTGTGGGTGATTTCTGAAAGCGGGTTCGTCTGATCCATAAATTGGGACAGCTGCGAGGAGCCAAAGAACTCACGCACAGCGGCAGATGCCGGTTTGGCGTTGATCAAGTCCTGCGGCATCACCGTGGCAATTTCCACAGACGACATCCGCTCCTTGATAGCACGCTCCATGCGCAACAGGCCAACGCGGTACTGGTTTTCCATCAGCTCGCCGACAGAACGCACACGGCGGTTGCCGAGATTGTCGATATCGTCGATCTCGCCTTTGCCATCACGCAGACCAAGCAGGGTGCGCAGCACTTCGAGAATATCTTCTTTGCGCAGCGTGCGAACCGTGTCCTCAGCGTCCAGATCAAGACGCATGTTCATCTTCACGCGGCCAACCGCAGATAGGTCGTAGCGCTCTGAATCGAAGAACAGAGACTGGAACATTGCTTCAGCCGCTTCGATGGTTGGCGGCTCGCCTGGGCGCATCACGCGATAGATGTCGAACAGCGCTTCAGCGCGGCTCTCATTCTTATCGGCCATCAGTGTGTTGCGGATGTAGCCGCCGGTGTTCACATGGTCGATATCGAGCAAGGTGAGCGACTTAAAGCCAAGCTCAAGCAGCTGTTCCATCAGCTCTTCGGTGATTTCCTCGCCTGCCTCGGCGTAGATTTCACCAGTTTCCATATTCACAACATCTTCAGCCAAATACTGGCTGATCATGTCTTCGGCTTCCACGCGCAGGTTTTTCAGGCCCTCATCGGCCACACGTTTGGCCTGACGCGGCGTAATTTTTTTGCCAGCCTCAACAGCCACTTCGCCGGTGGCATCGTTGATCAGATCACGGGTGACCTTCATGCCTTCCATTTTTTCAGCGCTGTAAGGCGTCTTCCAACCTGTCTTTGTCTTCGTGTGGACCGAAGACGTGTAGTAGGTGTTCAGGATCTCTTCGGTATCCAGGCCCAACGCATAGAGAAGCGACGACACCGGAATTTTCCGGCGACGATCAATACGCGCATGCACGATGTCTTTGGCATCGAACTCAATATCGAGCCAGGAGCCGCGGTAGGGAATGATGCGGGCCGCGAACAGCAGCTTGCCGGACGAGTGGCTCTTGCCCTTGTCGTGATCGAAGAACACGCCTGGTGAACGGTGCATCTGAGAGACAATCACGCGCTCTGTACCATTAACGATGAACGTGCCGTTCGTCGTCATCAGCGGCATATCGCCCATGTAGACGTCTTGCTCTTTGATGTCTTTAACCGACTTCGCACCGGTTTCCTCATCCACATCGAACACGATGAGCTGAAGGTTCACTTTCAACGGCGCTGAGAACGTCATCCCGCGCTGGCGGCATTCGTCCACGTCATATTTTGGTGGTTCAAACTCGTAGCGCACAAATTGCAACATCGCCGTGCCAGCAAAGTCCGAAATCGGAAACACCGACTTGAAAACCGACTGCAGGCCTTCATCGTCAGCACGGCCGCCTTCGGGCTCGTCCACCATCAGGAACTGCTCGTAAGAGGCCATCTGCACTTCGATGAGGTTGGGCATATCGGCAACTTCGCGAATGTTGCCAAACATGCGCCGGGGGCGCGAGCGAACCGAGAAGCTCGTCACCGGTACTGTGTTCATTTTGCGCGAGAGATCAGAAGTCGTTGAAGTATTTGCCACGTCGATAGTCGCCATGTCCGCTCCTTGTATGGACCCAAAACCAGTTCGACCACAGGGGGTGGGTCGTCTGGCATCAGATCACCTGGAAAGCGCTGTGCACGGGTGCAACAAGCCAGCGTTTGCCAGGTCATCCGATCATTCAAACACACGCCTCAATCCAGCAAACGGCCTTAGAGACGCGAAAAAGATGGCACCGAAAACCTCAAAACTCTGAGACCGGCCCATCTTCAAAAAGTACAATCCAAACCCCTTGATTACGCGGGGTTGGCTGATGTGGCTGCCTACAGAAGACAGCCACATCAAGCAAAGCTTTCGCCTTACTTCAGGTCGACAGAAGCACCAGCTTCTTCGAGCTTTTTCTTCAGCTCTTCTGCTTCGGCTTTGGCAACGCCTTCTTTAACAGGCTTCGGTGCGCCTTCAACCAAGTCTTTGGCTTCTTTCAAGCCAAGACCGGTGATGGCACGCACTTCTTTGATGACGTTGATTTTCTTGTCGCCAGCAGCTGTCAGGACAACATCAAATTCATCCTTTTCTTCAACAGCTTCAGCAGCAGCACCGCCACCAGCAGCGGCGACAGCAACGGGAGCAGCAGCAGATACGCCCCATTTTTCTTCCAGCATTTTGGAGAGCTCAGCAGCTTCCAAAACGGTGAGGTTGGACAGGTCGTCCACGAGTTGTTCGAGATTTGCCATTAGTTTCAGTTCCTTAATAGGTCTGTTCGATCAGTTTGTGAAAGCCGCTTACGCCGCTTCGCTCTTGTCAGCATAGGCTTGGACCACACGTGCCAACCCACCAGCCGGCGCATTGACGACCTGCGCGATGCGCGTTGCGGGGGTTTGAACCATCCCAACAATCTTCGCACGCAGTTCATCAAGCGACGGCATCGTTGCCAGCGCTTTGACGCCATCGGCGTCAAGGTGTGTTGTGCCCATTGCACCGCCGATAAGAACGAGTTGCTCGTTCTCTTTGGCAAATGCACTGGCCACTTTGGGCGCCGAAACCGGATCGTTCGAATAGGCAATCAAAGTTTGCCCTTCAAACAGATCGGCAATGTGCGCCGCGTCCGTGCCGTCAAGAGCCAGCTTTGCAAGGCGGTTTTTGGCGACCTTAACGCTGCCACCGGCTTCACGCATTTTGGCGCGAAGATCGGTCATTTTGGCAACAGAAAGACCACCATAGTGGGCAACGACCACAACGCCGGCCGAGGAAAACACCTCGTTCAGCGTGGAGACCATTTCGCGCTTTTCCGCTCTATCCACTGTCTCTCTCCAGTTGGCCAATCCTTCCTAAAATCAGGAGATCAAGGCCGGTTTCATTTGGGCCGTGCGAGATATCCCGCGCGACCCGTTCAAAAACCTGCCCCGACATCACCCGGAAAGGATCAACCGATAACGGATCGAACTGACCAATGGGACCAATACACCGTCCCGTGCTCAGCTCTTCGCGTCTCATGCTGGCCTGGAGGGTTTCCAGATTAAGCCCCTCACCTTCAAACAGAAGGATCAAAACACCCGCAATCTCGGACAGGTAAGAACCGCCACTTCCAAATGGAACCTGGCAGCTCTACCGGGGCTGGATGTACAAACCCAACCCGCGATTCTCATTGGCGGGGCAAAACCCCACATCAAGCTTGGTGCCGTTAGGCAGACAGGCTTGGAATATCAATTTTCACGCCACGACCCATGGTCGAGGACACAGAAGCACGCTGCATATACGTGCCTTTGGCGCCTGATGGCTTGGCTTTGGCAACCGCATCGGCAAACGCCTTGACGTTCTCTGCCAACTGCTCAGCGGTGAACGAGGCCTTGCCAACGCCAGCATGCAAAATGCCAGCCTTCTCAACGCGGAACTGCACTTCACCGCCTTTGGCATTGGCCACAGCGGTGGCAACATCCATCGTCACGGTGCCAACACGAGGGTTCGGCATCAGACCACGCGGCCCAAGCACCTTACCAAGACGACCAACAAGGCCCATCATGTCAGGTGTTGCGATGCAGCGATCAAAATCGATCGTGCCGCCCTGGACGACTTCCACCAGGTCTTCAGCACCAACAACATCGGCGCCAGCAGCCTTGGCTTCGTCAGCCTTCTCGCCGCGCGCAAACACACCCACGCGCACCGACTTACCGGTGCCATTGGGAAGGCTCACCACACCGCGCACCATTTGATCAGCATGGCGTGGGTCAACACCCAAATTCATGGCAATCTCAATGGTCTCATCGAACTTCGCCGTGGCGCGTTCTTTCACCATCGCAACCGCCTCATCCACTGGATAGAGGTGATCTGGGTTCAAATTTTCATCGGCAGCTTTCAGCCGTTTTGCAACACGCGCCATGATTAGCCCTCCACCTTCAGACCCATAGAACGGGCGGACCCAGCAACCATCTGCATGGCTGCTTCAATGGTTGTTGCATTCAAGTCGGTCATCTTCGCTTCAGCGATCTCACGCACCTGCGCTTCGCTTACCGAACCAGCTGTGCTGCGGCCCGGCTCAGAACCACCTTTTTGCAGCTTGGCAGCCTTCTTCAAGAAGAACGACACCGGCGGTGTCTTCATCTCAAAGGTGAATGACTTATCCTGGAAAATGGTGATGACGACCGGAACCGGTGCACCTTTTTCCATTTCCTGAGTCTTGGCGTTAAATGCCTTACAAAATTCCATAATGTTCAAACCGCGCTGACCAAGCGCCGGCCCAATGGGCGGCGATGGGTTGGCAGCGCCGGCAGGCACCTGAAGCTTCAGGTAACCAGCGATCTTCTTCGCCATGGTTCATCCCTTACAAGTTCGCCACATAGGTGGCTAGGTTGGGGTTGCGTGGTGCGATCAAAACCCAGGCGGCGAAACCTGGCCATCTCTCCCACACGAGGTATCGACAGCGTGAGGCTCTAAAGCTTTTCCACCTGCCCATATTCAAGCTCGACCGGGGTAGCCCGGCCAAAAATAGAAACAGAAACTTTCAAGCGCGCCCGCTCGCCATCAACTTCTTCGACAACGCCATTGAAGGAAGCGAATGGGCCATCCGACACACGCACCTGCTCGCCCACATCGAATGTGATTGAGGGCTTAGGTCGATCCACACCCTCTTGAACTTGATTCAAGATGTGGTCAGCTTCAGCATCGGAAATCGGGATCGGCTTCATGTCGGAGCCAAGAAACCCGGTCACCTTCGGCGTGTTCTTGATGAGGTGATAAGCCTCATCTGTCATTTCCATGCGCACCAGCACATAGCCTGGGAAGAACTTGCGCTCAGTATCGACCTTGCGGCCACGACGCACCTCCACAACCTTTTCGGTCGGCACCAAAATCTGATCGAACAGCGCATCAAGACCAGCAGCCTGCGCACCCTCACGGATGGACTCAGCAACCTTCTTTTCAAAGTTCGAATAGGCGTGGACGATGTACCAGCGCAAAGCCATATTACCGCGCCTCCTCAGCGACCAAGAGCAAGCAGCTGGCCTACGATGAAGCTCAGCACTTGATCAGCAGCTAAAAAGAAGATCGCTGCCAAAAACACCATGATAAACACCATGATGGTCGTCACGGTTGTTTCGCGGCGCGTTGGCCACACAACCTTGGAGACTTCCTGCCGCACTTCCTGCATGAAAGTGAAGGGATTGGTCTTTGCCATCATCTACCTTTTCGCCACCTGGGCACTGCCACCGCGTCGAGATGCGCCTTTCATTGCCGCCCAAAAAACCTGAGCCGACATTGATGGGCACCTTCCTACGGTAACGGGTTTTCGGCGACACCTGCATGCGGGCCGCGCACAACACAATAAGGGCGTGCAACCGGGGGCAGCACGCCAGAAAGTTGGAAGTAATCGCGAATCTGGCTGAAATCAACCCTGAAGCGGGGATTTTTTAACCCAATGTACAGCGCTACTGCATTTGTGTTCATTGACGGCAAAGTGTGGCGCAAAGATGGAACACCGTCGGAGGGCCGCCAAGCCTGAGCCTTCCTTCTAATGCTTCCAGGCCTGATGAAGTCCGGTGCACACGAGAAATGTGTCTGCTGACAAAACCTCAGGTCGTCGGCACAATGAAATCAGGCACAATGCCAGATTTATCAATGAATGGCCGAACATCGTGTCCGCTGAAGAGCCCATGATCGCTGACAAGTACGGTTCTCATGCCAGCAGCGCGGCCACCCAAAACGTCAGTGTGCAAAGTATCGCCTACCATCGCCAGTCGTTCGGGTGGAAGCTCCATTTGCTCCAACACATCATCATAGCCATCGGCAAACGGCTTGCCGTACCAATGCAGATGGGATCCCAACCGATCCATCAAGTCATGGGCGAATAGCCCGGGCTCTCGCGAGAGGCCGTCTTCGAACGGTGCCGTGATGTCCGGATTGGCTACGATCATAGGGCGCGGATTGCGCTCCATAGCGTTCACAAGCCGCTCATAGAGCTCAGGCGTCACACGGTGGCTGGATAAAAAGAAAATCGCGTCCGCGCTGTCCAATGCGTCTAGATCGCGAACAGCATCGATAACCTTTGCCGGCAAATCATGAAAATCATCGGTATCAGAGGCCAGCGCAGCCCAAACCGCACCGGGCGCAACCGCGTTCATCCGCGCCACGGCCACATCGCGCGACGTGATCACTTCCTCAGCAGTAAAATCAAAGCCAAGCCGTTGATACTTGGCCAAGGCATCTGTTCTGGTGAAAGACGCAGCATTGCTCAAAACACAAAGCTTTTTGCCCCGCTTGCGTAGGTCTGCAAGCCTTTTGACGGCGCCAGGAATGGCTGTCGCGCCAACGTTCAAAACGCCAAAGGCATCGAGTACAAACCCATCCACATGCTCTGCCACCTCACCAAGGTGAGCCATATGCTGAGAGGCTTTGGGAAAGTCGGCCTGCGGCAGGCGCGCGCGCACAGCCTCATAGCGCTCAAAAGCGCCATGCGTATTCGTCGGTGCATCAAACACTGGTGTAGCCGCCCTCAATCATCATCAGCGCACCATTGACCATCGCAGAGGCCGGTGATGCCAAATACAGCGCCATATCGGCGATCTCGCGCGGTTGCGCAAATCGGCGCGCAGGCGTGGCCGCAATCAAAGGGTCTTTCTTCTCTGGCGCTGACCAGACTTTCTTTCCCATCGGTGTGAGTACAACTGTTGGACAGATCGCGTTTACTTGAATGTTGTGACGTCCCCATTCCGCGCAAAGCGATTTGGTCAGTGCATTAAGCCCTCCCTTCGAGGAGGCATAGGCGGCATGATCATCAAAGGCAACGATACCGGTCTGCGAACTGATGTTGATGATCTTGCCGGACTGCTGGGCAATCATCGCAGGCGCCAATGCCTGTGACAGTATAAATGGCGCCCGTAAATTCACTGCCATACTGGTGTCCCAGTCATCCACGCTCAACTCTGTGGCCGGTGCGACCAGCGCAATACCGGCAGAGTTCACCAGGATGTCGACTGTGCCAGCCTTTTCGAGAGCTTTGTGGGCAGCTTCGGCCGGGCCCTCACGCGTCGAAAGATCAGCAGCAATGGTAAGACAGTCACGCCCCTCGTTACGCACCGCATCGGCTGTCGCGGCAAGCCCATCCTCATCGCGGGCAACAGCAACAATATCAGCGCCAGCATCAGCAAAAACATGCGCGATTTCAGCACCAATACCTTTGGAGGCTCCGGTAATCAGCGCCGTTTTGCCCACTAAAGAAAAGCGATTCGGCCATTCTGCCTTTTCCATCTGCAACTGATCACTCCAGATTGGTATGGCGCGCCCGCATGGCATCGGGATCCACACCAAGATGATCGCGCAGATGCAGAATCAGCAATTCGAACACCAGATACTGCGCGCCCTCAAACAACGAGCCCATTGGCAAGATAGACGCTGGATCGGGGGACTGATCATCGGCCATTGTTTGAGCAGGAATGGTCAGCACAACGTCACTGGCCTGCGGTGCATCACCATCTGGCTGCGCTGTTACACACGCCGTTCGAGCCCCTGCCGCACCTGCCACACCCAACAAGCCGTTCACGGTAGAAAAACCACCGGGGCCAGCGCTGACAATCAACAGGTCGCCCGACCCAACAGGCGGCGTGGACATATCACCCACCATATGGGCATCAAGTCCCATATGATAAAGCCGCATGGCCAGCGCGCGCATCATCAGCCCTTCACGGCCAACACCGAAAAGCACCACCTTTTTTGCGCCTGCTATCTCATTGATCAACTGATCCAACTGGCTCGGATCGAGCCCGCGGCAGGCGGACTCCAACTCTCTACAAGCACGCGCGAATTGATCAGGCAGTGTGTCGGTCATAGCAGGCCGTTGATCACCATAGCATCGACAGCCTGCTCCAGAAGCCCAGTTTCGTCCAGCAAATCCAGAACCGTGTAACGGCTGCGTAGAAATCTCGCAGCAAGCGTCGTGCGGCGCAGATAATCAAGGTCCACACCAATCTCAGCTGGCTTTACCGGTGCGCCAGCAATAGCAAGCAAACCTGCCATCTCATCTGGCGAAAGCAGTTGATCAGACAGCTTCGCTTTCAACTCCGGCCAAACACCTTTCATAAGCTCCAGCCGTTCACGATGGGCCTGCGGAGGTAGATGCTTGGCTGTGGTCTCTGCCAAAGCACGCGATGCGATATCTGCCTGGGGGAACGTCGCATGGATCGCGGCAGATTTCTCTTCCAAAGATGGTGCGGCGGCAACCGTCTCACCGACATTCAGCGCTTCAATATCCTGGTCCAGCAACCAATCGTACAATTGAAGGACAGCCAAGCACCCGATTGAAACGCAAGCTCCATGGCTGACGCGTTCGCCTTCATGCTCCAAATCGTCCATTTCCCATAGATGGGCAATCTGATGGTCTGCACCCGATGCTGGGCGTGACGAGCCGTGGGCTTCCATCGCCAACCCGACCAGAGATAGTCCGGCAAAAAGTCCTTCAATGGCGTTGCGGTTGCCGCTTGCAATCTGCTCAGCACCAAGAAGCCATCCAAGCAAATTGTCCTGAACCATACTCCAGGGTGCCGGATCAATGGCCTCAATTCCCAAAGCATCTGCCACAATCCAGTCGGCCCCAGCAGGCACCTTGCCAGCGAGATCTCCGTAACCCCAACCTGTCATGTCCCGCGGGGCGGCGGCGATAACATCCAGATCACCGATCACCACACATGCTGGCCTACACGGTATGGTGATTTTGAACCCGTTGTCAGACAGCGGTGAGCCAGCCGATGTGTAACCATCCATCGATGCGGCGGTGGCAACGCACATGTAAGGCCGATCAAGACCGAAAGCGGCGTGCTTGACCAAATCATTGATAACGCCCGAGCCAACCGCAATAGGCACACACTGATCTTGACCCAAAACGTCTCGAAAACGGTTGGCCAGCGCAACCGTTGGTTTGGGTCGCGGCTTTGCAGCGATCACGTGATGGCGCGTTTTGATCCCAGCAGCCTGCAAGTGGGCTTCCACCGCAGGACCAGCAGCTAACCAGCCAAGATCATCAGCGATCAAGCAAGCCGACCTAGATCCAAAGTTGCGCTGGAAAACATCTGCAATCTGCGACAGCACACCAGAACCGATGACCAAATCCGCAACCGTGCTCGAACGGGCTACAGCATCATCATAGATGGCCAAAGCGCTCATACGGATGCCTCAGAGTCGACTGTCTCAGGTGCAACTGTGCCGGTTATGTTTGCGCCGATAGCGTTACCACTCGCATCGAAAACATGAACGCGCTCGCTTGGGAGCGTGAGCCCCACCGTTTCTCCGCCCCTTAGCGTCGTATCACCATCTGTGCGAACAACCATTTCCTGCCTATCGGCGGTATCGACATAGAGGTAAGCATCCCCGCCCAGCGTCTCGCGCAACTTAACGGTTACATCCAAATCCCCCTCGCCTGCAGGACCGGCGCGAACATGCTCGGGGCGGATGCCCAGCCGCCGCGCGTGAGCACCTTTGAACGGGGCAATGCGCGCACCTCCACATGTCAGCCACCCATCATGCGCAGCGACGTCAAGAAAATTCATCGCTGGTGCGCCAATGAAGCCAGCAACAAACTCGTTCACTGGACGATGATAGAGCTCCATAGGACTGCCAATTTGCTCAACCCGGCCTGCCTGCAACACCACGATCTTATCCGCCATGGTCATGGCTTCCACTTGATCGTGGGTCACATAGATCATCGTGGCATCAAGCGTGTTGTGCAGCGCTTCAAGCTCCACACGCATCTGAACGCGCAGCTTGGCATCCAAGTTTGATAGAGGCTCATCGAACAGAAATACCGATGGTTTCTTCACAATAGCCCTGCCGATAGCAACGCGCTGGCGCTGTCCGCCCGAAAGCTGACCAGGCTTGCGATCCAGATACTCATCCAATTGCAAGATGCGCGCGGCGTCGGCAATTCGCTTGCTTCTATCTTCAACGCTGAACTTGTTGATTTTCATGCCAAAATCAATGTTCTCACGCACCGTCATATGCGGATAGAGCGCATAAGACTGAAACACAATCGCAACATCACGCTCTGATGGAGCCAGCGCCGACACATCACGATCACCGATGGAGATGGCACCGGATTTGATCGGCTCCAATCCGGCAATAGAGCGCAGCAGCGTCGATTTTCCACAGCCAGACGGGCCAACAAAAACAACAAATTCGCCGTCCGCGATATCCAAGCTGATGTCGTACAGGGCCTGTTGAGAGCCATAAAACTTATCGACTGATCTCAGTTGAACCTCAGCCATTTGCGTCTCTCCTATCCGACCCCGTCAGCAAGTTTTGTGTTGACTTGGAGGCTAATTGATACATTTATATGGTTGCTAATACAAATGTATGTCAACCAAAAACGTCATCGTTTCCGGGAGGAATGAAAATGAAACTCAGGTCACAATGCAGTGTCTTTGCACTCGCAACCGCCATGAGCGTTGGCGGTATCGCTGCAGCCCATGCCTGGTCGTTGGAAGAAGCAGCCGCGCCCTATGCTGGCACCGAAGTGGATGTGCTTTTCCTCGATCGCCCAGGCTATGCAGCCGCGCTGGAAATGCTGCCAGAATTCGAGGCGGCAACGGGAATCACGGTCAATGTGACGACGGTTCCCTATGAGAACGCTTTGGGCGAGCAAGTTCGTGATTTCGTCGCGGGCGGTGATATCGATATCGCTCTGATTGATCTGGTTTGGATCGGCAACTTTGCTGAAAATGGCTGGATTGAGCCGATTGAAAACTTCACATCGAACCCAGATCTGGCCGACCCCGACCTCAACATGGATGACTTCTTCCCGCTGGTGCTCAACGCGTTCGGCGGCTGGAATGGCACGGTTTACGGCCTGCCTTTCGACAACTATTCAGGTCTGCTGTTCTACAATCAGTGCATGCTGGAAGAGGCTGGCTTTGATGGCCCGCCAGAAACCTGGCAGCAGTTGATGGATGACTATGGCCCTGCCCTCACCGGTGATGGTCAGTATGCTTATGCGCTCCAGTCCAAGCGAAATGAAACGCAATCTGCCGACTCGTTTGCACGTATGCTCTGGCCATTTGGCGGTTCATTCCTGGACGAGAACTTCCGCTCGAACCTACTTTCAGCAGAAAGCCAGGCAGGCCTTCAGTTCCGCCAGGACCTGATGCAGTTCATGCCGGAAGGCATTGTTGCTTATGACCATTCTGAAACCGTCAACGCGCTTGCACAGGGTGACGTTGCGATGATCACCGAATGGTCTGCCTTCTACTCAACGCTTGCTAGCGAAGAGACGTCCACACTGGGCGAGTGCCTGGCCATCGCACCTGAGCCAATGGGCCCGGCTGGTCGTAAACCTGCTCTTGGCGGCTTCTCGCTTGCCGTTGCAAGCCAGGCCGATGATGACGAGCAGGCTGCTGGTTATCTGTTCATCCAGTGGGTGACATCGCAGGCCAATGCTGAGCGCTATCTGCGTGCAGGTGGCGTTCCGGCTCGTCAGTCCGTGTATGAAATCCCAGGCATCGCTGACGAGTTCACCTTCGTGCCCGCACTGGTCGAAAGCTGGCAGGACGGCGTGCCTGAATTCCGCCCCCGCTTTGCTGAGTGGCCAGAAATTACTGAGATCGTTCAGGAATGGGGCACACGCATGATGCTGGGTGAAGTCAGCATCGAAGAAGGTGCCGGTGAAATCGGTGAACGCATGGAAGAGGTTCTGGAGTCAGCTGGATACTACTCCGGCGATAAGCCTCTAGCCCAATAGGTCTCCCAGAAGGTCTTCCCGACCGCAAACTGGTGGCCCGTGATCCCCTTGTGTCACGAGCCATCTTTTTCCACAGTTGCGCAACACTACGCTTTTCACCCGGTTGGAGCCTTTCATGTCTTCGCATGTGACCCGGCGGACTATCTTCACATTCCTTGGCCCGTCCGTAGCTGCGCTGATCATTGTCGGCATCATTCCGCTTGGCTACGCGCTGTGGCGAAGCTTTTACGATTTTAATCTTACGCGCCTCGCCCGCACGAAATTCGTCGGGCTGGATAACTATGCTGAGGTGCTCACCAGCGATGCGTTTTGGGGCTCCATGAGCCGCACCGCGCTGTTGTTCATCATCTCTGTGCCGATCCAGATTGCCATTGGCCTAACCATCGCACTGGTCCTGCATCGTCCAGGCTTAAGCCTATTGAAAACCTTCACGAGATTGGCGCTCGTCTTGCCGATGGCCACCACCTACGCTGTTGTCGGCCTGTTGGCACAGGTGATGATGAACCAGAAATACGGCGTGATAAATCAGATCCTTGGCTGGATTGGCATCGATCCGATCAACTTCATTGGCGACCCAACCAACGCCTTCGTCGGCGTGGTGTTCTGGGACATCTGGCAATGGACGCCCTTCGTGGCGCTGGTGCTTCTGGCCGGCCTTTCAACGGTGCCAACCGAGATCGAAGAAGCAGCGACGCTGGAAACCAAGAGCCATTGGACCGTCCTGCGCTATGTCCAGCTACCCTTCCTCATTCCAAGCCTGGTAGCCGTGTTGATCCTGCGTACCGCCGACACGCTCAAGCTGTTTGATATGCCCTTCACCATGACCCGGGGCGGGCCGGGCAATGCGACGGAGTTCATCGCCGTCCTGATCGAGCGTATCGGAAATCGACAGTTTGATATCGGGCTCGCGTCAGCACACTCCATCATCATGCTGATCGTGACCATCATACTCGCCCGCATCTATATCCATCTGTTCTACAAAGAGATCCGTTGATGGCCCGCGCAGCTTCCTATCAGGATCGAAATCGCTGGGGCGAGCTTGCTCTGCTTCTGGCCATCTGTTTGTTCTGTATCTTTCCGTTCTATTGGATGGTCACCACCAGCCTGAAAACGCAGGTCGTGGCACTTGCTGATCCGCCAGTTTGGTTCTTTACACCGACCTTGCAAAACTATGTGCAGGTGCTTTTTGAAGACAATGTCGGCATATCGCTGATCAACTCACTGATCGTTGCGGTCTGCACCACAGCTCTGGCAGTCGGCCTTGGGTGCCCAGCAGCGTTTGCGCTGGCGCGCTTTGAGTTCCGTGGCAAAACTGACCTTTGGTTCTGGTTCATCACCAACCGCTTTGTCAGCCCAGTGGTTCTGGCCTTCCCCGTTTTCATCATCGCTCGTGAGATCGGCTTACGCGACACGCACCTGGCGCTGATCCTGATGTACCTTACCTTCACGCTTCCCATCGTGATCTGGATTTGCACCGATCAGTTTCGAGCGATCCCCTATGATTTGGATGAGGCCGCGCTGCTGGAAGGCGCATCACAACCACGCATTTTTTGGTCAATTTGCTTGCCACTGGCCATGCCTGGCGTCGCAGTCTCTTCCATCCTATCTTTCATCTTCTCCTGGAACGAGCTTCTGTTCGCCTACATCCTTGCCCCGCGTGATGCGAAAACGGCGCCAGCCATGGCCGTTACCTTTATGGAAGGGTATGACGTGCCTTATGGAAACATCATGGCCACATCAACCCTGATTGTGATCCCAGTTTTGATCTTCGCCCTGCTTGCTTCAAAACATCTGGTGCGCGGCCTAACGATGGGTGCTGTGAAGTAGGGTCCAGACCCAAACCAGGACAAGCCCACAGGATACTCTATGGCCGGTCGGCAAAAACTCCCCAAAATCGACATCGAAGAACGGTTTCTGACCCGTGTAAGCTGGGCCTATCATGTCGAGGGTTTGACGCAGGAGAAGGTCGCTGAGCGATTGGGGGCGACCCGCCTGCGAGTCAACAAAGCCCTGTCTGAAGCTCGCCGTCGCGGGCTGGTGCGGGTAACCTTCAATACCGCCTATGCTGCGTGCGCCGAGTTGGAGCAGGCGATGGCCGACAAGTATGACCTGCAAACGGTCTACATTGCGCCCTCGCCCACCCGCGAAGAAGACACGCAGATGATCGTTGGAGCAGCGCTCGGCAACCTGCTGTCAGAGGTTTTAGCAGATAAAGCGATAAAGCTGTTCGGCATGTCCTGGGGTGGCACACTGAACCTTGCAACACGGTTTGTCGAAGCCATGGAACGCCCAGATCTAGAGGTGGTCTCCGTCATGGGCGGTTTGACCAAGGGTTCTGACCTCAACAGCTTTGAAATCACCACCCGCCTGGCGGACCTGATTGGCGCGCAGCACAGCTATTTCACCGCACCCCTTTATGCCGGATCAGCGCAAAGTCGCGACACCATCATCGAACTGGATGTCTTCCGCGACATTTTGGAAAAACTGCGCTCAGTGGATGCACTTGCCATGGCCGCAGGCGACATTTCCGGGCGCTCGCTTTTGATGCGCGATGGCCTGCCATCGGATACCAGCATCGAAGAGTTGCGGAAACGTGGCGCAGTTGGTGACATTCTGGGCACCGTTATCAACGCAGAGGGTGAACCGATTGATCACCCGATCAACGAACGTATCATCGGCATTGGCTTTGACGATCTGATCAAGATTCCGAACGTCATTGCAGCCGCTGGTGGCGCCCACAAGGTGAACGTCATCAAGGCGGTTCTCAATCGGCGAGGCATGGTCAATACGCTGGTGACCGACGAGGCGACAGCACAGAGTCTGTTGGACAGCGAGCCGTGACACTTGCCATCGGCATTGACCTTGGCACATCCGGTATCAAATGCGTGATCCTGGAAGATGCAACTGTTGTTGTTGGCCAAGCCGCAAGACAGATCGCAACGTCCATTCCCCTCGTTGGCTGGAGTGAACAAGACGCCGACGACTGGGTGAGCACAGTATTCAGCTGCCTTGATGAATTGGCGCAGAACCACTCCGACAAGATGGCTAGCGTTGTTGGCATCGGACTTTCCGGCCAAATGCTGTCTGCCCTTTTGCTGGACAAAGACCATAAGCCCATTCGCCCGGCCATTTTGTGGAACGATCAGCGCGCTATTGCTGAATGCGCAGAACTGGAAGCCAAGGTGCCCGATATTGGCAGGCGTACAAATGGCACGCCTGACCCTGGCCTTACCGCACCAAAGCTCCTTTGGCTCGCCAAACATGAACCGCATGTGTTCGACGCATCACGTATGCTGCTCCTCACCAAAGACTATGTGCGCCTTGCACTCACAGGCGAAATTGCAAGTGAGCCGACCGATGCTGGAGGCACGCAGTTGCTCGATTGCGCAACGGGCACATGGGATACGCAGCTGTGCCAGGCGGCGGGATGGAATATGGATCATCTGCCGCCCCTCACCAATGCCTGGGAAGCAGCAGGTGGATTACGTCCAACGCTGGCTGAGCGTTGGGGACTGAAACCCAATCTACCTGTTGCAGCAGGCGCAGGCGACAATATGGGGTCCACCCTGGGCGCAGGCGCCGCAACACCTGGTGATGCAGTGCTGTCCATCGGTACATCCGGTGTTGCCTGTATGGTCGATGACAGCTTTCACCCCGGCCCCGAACGCGCCATTCTCACCTCCGCTCATGCGGCACCTGACGCGTTCCTCTCCATGGGTGTGGTGATGAGCGCCACAGCCTCACTGGATTGGACAGCCCGTATGGGCGGAATCAAAGCTTCGGTTTTGGCCAGCAAAGCCGAAATGTTCACGGCAAACGGATCGCTCACCGATGCGCCGGTCTTCCTGCCTTGCCTCAATGGCATCCGCACACCGGCTAACAGACCCTCTGCCACTGGGCGCATGGAAGGCCTGCACCCTGGCGTGGACATAGCCATGCTGGGTTACGCAACACTTGAGGGTGTCGCCTTTCAATTTGCTGACAGCGTAGCAGCGCAGCGCTCGGTGGGTGTACGTCCAGAGCGCTTTTTAGCAGTGGGTGGAGGCACTCGATCAGCGCTTTGGCTTCGCCTTCTAGCAACCGCGATCAATGAAACGCTCACCCTGCCCAAAGGCGCCGACAATGCTGGCCCTGCCGGTGCAGCACGCCTTGCCATGGTCGCTTCTGGTCAGTCTATCGACCTGCTTGCACGTCCCTTAGCTGTCGGATCGACAGTAGAGCCCGATCCATCACTCAGACAGGTGTTGCATGAGCGAAAGCTGCGCTTTGACCGTTTGATGGAAACCGCCTCTGAAGCTTAAACCGCACCATCGCGGGCACGGGTCCACCGATGCAGCCACACCGGGCTGATGGGTGTGCCATCGTCCAAGCGCAGACTAAGGCGGACATCGACGGCATCAAGCTGGCCTGGGGTGAGCAGGAACGTCACGCGCGTCCCTCGATCATCGGGCAGAGGGAAAGCGCTAATACCAGAGACATCAGCCTGATCAGAGGTTGAAATATCCGGCACAGGGCTCGCGACATCAGTGTCGAAATCAACAACAAAACGCCTGGTGCCAGGGCGATCATGTTCTTGGCCACTGCGGCTTTGAAGAACGTGCGCAAGACTAGCGGTATCGGGTGCCTCGCGGGTCCAGGTCAGTTGGTAAGCGAAGCTGTACTCGCCACCTGCTTCAAGCGCAGCTTCAGGGCGCCAAAAGGCAACAATATTGTCAAGGAATTCATCGCCGGTTGGAATCTCGACCAACATCACTGCACCGCGACCCCAATCACCAGACGGCCTCACGACAGCTGATGGTCGGTCGTGATACCGCGCTTCGGTGTCCTCAAAATCCTCAAAACTGCGCGCGGTCTGGAACAGACCAAAGCTGGTCGGGCTGTCATCGACAAAGGCTGAGCTCTCAATGTTTGCCGGATTGGCAATAGGTCGCCAAAGGCGCTCGCCAGCACCGTTTTCAATAAACAGCACATCACTGTCATGGACACGCGGGCGAAAATCATCGGAGACCGACGCCCTCAAAGGACCTTTGAGATACATCGACGTCAGCGGCGCCACGCCGATGGTGTCAATCTCCACCCGCGGAAAAAGGGTCACCGCGATCTGCATGTCGGTGTTCGCGCCGGGCTGGAGTGTCATATCGATATGACCGGCAAGAGAAGGACTATCAATCAGTCCCTCAAAGCGCACAGCGCCATCGCTCGGCTCATGCAAACGTAAATGAGTGAAGCGGGGAAACTCTTCGGGCTGCAAAACACCGGTGCCGATAGCAACCGCACGCGCTGAAAGGCCATAGACCATGGCCTGCCCAATCGCGCGAAAATAGCTCGCGCCCTGCACCACAAGAACTTCGTCCATGCGGTCGGGATCATTCAGCCCATAGCGCAACCGCATCCCGGAAAACCCAGCACCTGGGCTGGTATCAGGCACGCTATCAAAATAGCGCGGCTCGAAGCTGAACAAATCAGGGCGAAAAGTGATCTCGTGCAGACCTTCCGGTGTGACCCGATCAATGGCCACTGGATTGGGAAAGTAGAGCCCAGGCGGAAGCAGGTCAGCTGCAAATGCATCGCCATGCGGCAGCATCGCGGAGAGGCCAGGTCGCGGTCGAATGCCGCGATAAGCATCATAACTCAGATCAGCGAAAGGCGCACGCAACGGTGCTGTGTTGGGCGTATAGGCACGATGACTAAGCGAACGGGCAGCCTCCAACAAACTGGCAGGAATAGTTCCGTCTGCCCGAACAGGCTTAGCTGCAAAACCAAGAATGGGCGTTGAAAACAGTGCAGCGCCAGCACCAAAAAAATCGCGGCGGCTGATCACGCTCCGGCATCCAGCGCACGCACGATAAGGGGGGCGGATAGCAGCGGCAAAACAACTGGCGTCAACCAAACGGCAGCAGCATTACCCATCAGAATTGCCAGCGCGACAAAACCAAGGCCCACAGAAGCTTCAACGAACCCGCGCGGCGAGCGCCATGTACGAAAACAACCTGTTTTCCACCCGCAATCAATGCCAAGCAAAACTGATCCCACGGAACCTGCCTGGCGCACCATTATAAGCGGCGCCAAAAGCGAGGACAGGCCAAGCTCTACGATCCATGCACGGACAACCACGCTTCGCCGTTGAAGTGTTTTCGCTCGCCTCAGGCCATCGGCTAGCGCGCAAAACTTCGGCAGGAGCAAAACAGAAGCAACCAAGGCAAGCGGCAAAGCTCCGGCAAGCGACAAGGCGCCTGCGCTGACCAACCCAACAAGAATGAGCCACACCGGTGCTGCAAGATAGCTGAAAATGCCAGACGCCAAATGGAACCGGCTCACGGGATGAAGGCCAGGCTCCGCCAACAAACGAAGGTGCTGCAGATTGCCTTGGCACCAACGTCGATCTCTACGGTGAAACGCTTCCAACGTTTGCGGTGCATCTTCAGCGCTGCCCGCAAGGTCAGGGTCAAGCTCCACGGACCACCCTGCCCGACGGATCCAAGCCGCTTCTACGAAATCATGGCTGAGCAGATCACCGCCAAAGGGTGCACGGCCAGACAATTGTGGCAGCTCTGCCGCTGCGCGAAAGGCAGCAACGCGCATAATAGCATTGTGGCCCCAATAATTGCCGCTCCTGCCCGACCAAGCGGCAAAACCTTTGCCAAAATTGCTAGAAAGCAAGCGTGAGGAGGTTCTTTGGTGGCGCCCAAAGCCGCTGCGCCCTGGGATAAGCGCAATACCCGCCTGGATGAGGCCAGTGCGTGGCCGTGTCTCCAACTGCCAAATCATCTGCCGTACGCGACGCGCCGAGATGCGGCTGTCTGCATCAAGGACCATCATATAATCGTACGCAGCCCCATGCGCTCGCAACCAATCAGCAATGTTGCCCGGCTTGCGACCGACATTGTGCGTGCGGCGCCTGTAGGCAACACGACCACTGGCAATCAATTCATCAAAGGCGCGCGCCTCGCGTTCTATGGCATCAACGTCAACTGTATCCGACAAGATAAAGATACGCGCCGCCTCTTGCGGCAAGTTCTGCCGATCCAAATCACCGGCCAGTTGGCGAACATGATCGGCAACGGCGCCAGGATCTTCGCCGCAGAGGGTTAACAGGACGGCCGTTTGGCCCACTGGCGACCAATCATCCGGCGGGTTTTTGCTATCCGCCCTTGGCTGCATCAAACCCAGCAAAGCCGTCACTGCGCCGCCGGAAATCCAAAGCGCATTGACCAAAACCAACGGCAAAGCAACAATCGCAACAAAGGTCCATTGCGTAAGCGAATGCGCAAAGGCTCCGACAATTACCAGCGAGAGCAAGCCCGTCAAAACCACGAAGGTTACCCGTGCACTGAAAAACCGAAGCTTGCTGTCAGCGCGCACGTCGACCGTGTGCAGAGTCTTATCAGTGACTGACAAAGGGGGAAGCCTCCGGATGGGTCCAAGCGCGAGGTTTCCGCGCAATGGTTATTAGATATCGATCAACAAACAGCTATTGCAGCGCACAAAAACGGCAAGAGTATAGCTAAGTCGAACGATTTCTTATCGGTGGCCACATTCGGGTAAAAATGCCATCGCGACGAACCAAGCCATGATAGGCCGCAGCAGCAATATGCAGCCCCACAAACGCGGCGATGGCATAACTACCCAGATAGTGGATAAGTTTGGCAAACTCGGCCAGCTCATCCGACCGCGGCACCATGGCTGGAATGCCCATGGCATCGAGCGATTCAATGGGAAAACCCCCAGCACGTACACGCACGTATCCAGCGATAGGCATCACGAGCAAAAGCGCATAGAGAGCAAGGTGCGTAAGGTGCGCGGCGCGTTCTTGCATGGCTGGCATCACGCTTGGAAAAGGCGCAGGCGGTCGCGCCAAACGGTAGACAATCCGCGCCACCACGAGAATAAGCACCAAAACGCCCACATTTTTGTGAAAGATAAACAACATGTTTTGTGTTGCCCGATCTAACCCTTCCTGCACCATAAGAAAACCTGCTGGAATCATCAGCAGCACCAAAATGGCCACAGACCAGTGGAACAGTCGGGCGACGTTGCGATAGCCGGTGGTCGGTGTGTCCATTCTTCAATCTCCTACAAGGGCAGCTAGGATAGAGTTCTCATGCTTCAGTTAAGCGCACTCGCTCTTGACTTCCTGTGCCAGCGAATAATCTGCGTGGTATGAGTATCATGCAACCAGATCAAGCGCCTATCGCGCAACCTACCGTGTATCACGAAGATGTGCGTCCACCGCTTGCGGGCTTTACACTGTCCGCTCTTGCCGGTGGCATTGCGGTCATCGCATTGAGCATGGGCTTTTTCAGCGTGGGCGAACACGTCGTGCTTGGGATCACCGCCGCGCTTTGCTTTTATTTAATTGCTGCTGGCACTGCGAGCTTTGCCCTTTTTCGCACCTACCCGCACGCCACGCTTGGGCTATGCAATATTGTTACGCTAGTCCGGCTGGTGATTGTCGCCACCCTCATCGGGGCGCTGCTATCAAGCGTTGGACCATCTTGGACGGTGTTCTCCCTGGCGGCCATCGCACTTGTTCTCGATGGTGCTGACGGCTGGCTTGCCCGAAGGCAAGACCTCGCCTCATCATTCGGCGCTCGCTTCGATGTGGAGGTCGATGCAGCCTTCGCTCTGGTGCTCGCACTGCATGCCATTTTTGGCGGCAGCGCAGGCTTTGCTGTCGTGCTGCTTGGACTTCCCTATTATCTGTTTAAAGCGGCCAGTCTGGCTTTGCCATGGCTCAACCAGCCTTTGCCAGAACGCTTCACGCGCAAAGCGATGTGCGTGATCCAAATAGCGATTCTCGTCGCACTGCAGCTGCCTCTTGTTGCCACCGGCGCGCTTGATCCCCTGATAATATTGGTCGCATTCGCACTGGCTTGGTCGTTTGTCCATGATATCCGTTGGCTTTGGCGGGCACGCTCTTGAATCACCAAATTTTGGGCCCAACCCTTCGCCTAATTTTGGCGGGCTTGGTTTTTCACCTTGTGCTCATTCAGCCCAATCACCCAGCGGCAATGACCTGGGGCGCACTTTTAGTTTTGCCTCTTGAACTGCCGGTGATCCTGCTTGGCTTGATGGTCATCGGGGACGGACGCGTTGGCACACTAATACGCGTTGTTCTCGTTGCGGTTTTGACGCTGATCTTGGTGCTGAAAACTGCTGACTATGTGATGTTCACCTCGCTGAACCGAGGTTTCAACCCAGTGGCCGACCTGCCTCTGGTGGTGTCCCTGGTTCAGCTTATGGCTGGAAGCTTTGGCGCAGTGTTCGCCGGGCTCGCCGTTGTTGGATCGCTGGGCACAGCGATATGTGTTGCAGCCATTTTGTGGTGGGCAACAGGTATCTGGGCGAAAATCAAATTGAATGGCCTGCCACTTCGACTGGCAACTATTAGCACCGTGCTTTTCGCCGGCATCGCCTTCGCAGAAGTCGGACACGCCATGAGGCACTGGAGCTTACCAGTCCAGCCGCCCGGTGCAGCTTTCACAGCTCGCGTTGGCGTCGAACGCATCGAGATGGTGCGGACGACCTTGGCTGAGCTTCGTGCCTTTCGCTTGGCGGCGGCGAACGACCCGTATGCGCAGATCGACACACTCCTTGATCACCTTGATCGCGATGTGATGATCTTGTTTGTTGAAAGCTACGGACGCACGAGCTTTGACACGCCCTTTTATGCTGACCTGCACGGCGAGACGCTCAATACCGCGCAGGCCGAACTCGATGCGCTTGGCCTGTCCATGGCGTCCAGATTCCTAACCTCTCCAACGCAGGGCGGCCAAAGCTGGCTGGCACATGCGACGTTTGCCAACGGCTTATGGATCGACAGTCAAGCCAGCTACGGCGCGGCCTTGGCAAGCGGGCGCGAAACGCTTTTTCACATCGCCGCGCGCTCAGGGTTTCGAACAGCTGCCGTCATGCCGCAAATTACCTTGGATTGGCCAGAATCACAGTTCATGGGCTTTGATACCATCTTGGCTGCAAGCGATCTTGGCTATCGAGGCGAACGCTTTAATTGGGTCACAATGCCCGATCAATTTACGCTGACGGCGCTCGACCGCATGCTGCGCAACAGCGGCGAAAATGATGAAAGGCTGTTTGTGCAGGTTGCCCTTGGATCCTCCCATGCACCCTGGGTGCCCGTGCCAGAGCTTGTTGACTGGGATTCCATCGACGATGGACGTATTTTTAATGCGATGGCGACTTCCGGCGACCCACCCGATGTGGTTTGGCGCGACAGGGGTCGCGTGCGCGCGCAGTACCGTTTGGCCGTCGATTATGCCTTACAAACTGTCTTTGCCTATGCCGCGCGCCATGCAGAGGATGCGCCGCTGTTGATTGTGGTTGGCGACCACCAGGCCGCTAGCTTTGTGGCACTGGATGAACGCCCTGATGTGCCGATCCATATCATCGGTCCGCAGCACCTTGTTGAACGCGTGGCGGATGCTGGCTTCTCCCCGGGTTTGGTGCCCCAATCTCAAGCGCCCGTTCTGCCTATGGATCGTATGCGGCACCTGCTACTTCAGGCGTTTTCCTCAAGCCAGATAGTGGATGAAGCGTTATGACGACGGTAGCGCTATCGTTCTCACCACGTCTTGTTCGCGCAGGCCAAATGGCAGCCACGCTGGGGCTTCTAGCTCTTCTTTGGCAGATAGCCGACGGCCCAGAAACCGCACGCATTTTAGCAACAGCTGAACCAATTTGGCTTTTGGCGAGCTTTGCCGCCCTCACGCTTCAGACAGTGCTTTCGGCCATGCGTTGGCAACTAACCGCAGCCCAATTGGGCATCAAGCTGCCGCAACTGCACGCATTGCGTGAGTATTATCTTGCTCAAATGGTCAATCAGGCCGTGCCAGGCGGTGTTGTGGGTGACGCAGCACGGGCGGTACGCTCGCGTGATCAGGTCGGGTTGATGGGCTCGGGCCAGGCCGTCGTTTTTGAGCGCTTGGCAGGACAGATCGCCATGTTTGTCACCATGGCATGTGCATTCTTAGCGACACTTCTCGCACCAGACGGGTTCGAGTGGCCCGCATGGCTGGTACCCCCCGTTCTCCTGGTGATCCTCATCGGAGCACTTTCACCGTTTGCATTCTTTATGGCCACACGCCTCCCGGGGCGTGTGGCAGCTAGCCTCAGGGGATTGTGGCAGTCACTTGTTAAGGCTCTGGCCTCGCGCCACGTACTGCCGAGGCAGATTGCGCTCAGTCTTGGCACCACGTTTTGTAATCTTGCCGCGTTTGCGTTCTGCGCGCAGGCTGTTGGGCTCACCCTACAGCCCATCATAGTTTTGGCACTTGTGCCCCTTATTCTTTTCACCATGCTCATTCCGCTGACGATTAGCGGTTGGGGCGTGCGCGAAGGCGCTGCTGCGGCACTCCTTCCACTTGCGGGCGCTTCAGCAAGTGAAGGTTTTGCGGCCAGCGTCGCATTCGGGCTGGTGTTGCTTGTGGCAGTTTTACCCGGTTTTCTTGCGCTGTGGCGCCGCTCACATGAGGTAAACTAGGTGCTTGGACCCAAACCCGATCAAAAAATCACGCAAATTGTATTGGATACGCGCTTTCGCGTGTTGCCTTCCAAACCATCCGTTCTAGCTTCCCGAAGTCACAGGAGGACTTCATGACCAATCGTTTTTCGCTCACCCGACGCACCCTTCTTGGCACCGGTGCCATAGGTTTGGGCATGGCCGCAATTGGCCGCTCAATCCCCGTGGCCAATGCGCAAACATCCGTCAGCCTCCAACTGTCATGGCTACACTCCTCACAGTTCGCTGGCAGTTACATCGCGCTTGATCGTGGTTGGTGGTCCGATTCAGGGCTGGATGTCGCGCTCTTGCCTGGTGGGCCGAACGCACCTGTAGAGCCGCCTGTTGTCGCCGGAACAGCGCTGGTGGGCATTTCAGCAGCCGATTACACAGCCGCAGCGGTAGAAGAAGGCGCTCCCTTCAAAATCCTTGGCGTTGCCATGCAAAAGAACCCGTTCGTCGTTGCATCTCTGCCCGACAACCCTGTCAACGAGCCTGCTGATCTGGTGGGCAAGCGTATCGGCATGGCGCTCGCCAACACACCAGTGCTCCAGGCGCTTTGCACGCTGAATGGTGTGGATATAAACGGCATCGAAATCGTACCGACCCAATACTCTGCCCAACCTTTGCTCGTTGATGAGGTGGACTGTTTGTTGTGCTGGGAAACCGACCTTCCGGTCGCCATGGCCATTCAAGGCATTGAAAGCCTAACTATGCTGATGGCCGATCACGGCTATGCCGTTCATTCGCAGACCTACATTGCCACCGAGGACAGCTTGGCCAACAGACGTCCAGAGCTCATCAAGCTGATGGCAGGTGAAGTGCGTGGCTGGGACACCTATCAAACCGATACCGATGCAGCTGCACAGCTGACACTGGATATGTTCCCCGATGCCGGGCTCGACCTAGAAACGCAAAAGCTCCAGGCCGCAAGGCAAGTGCCCTTGATGTTCTCTGACCTCACAAACGCGAATGGGTTTGGCTGGTGGACCGACGAAGCGGTGGCAGAAAACATCGAAACGCTCGGCTTGCTCGGCCGTACAGTAACCGCCGATCTTTGGGATCGTTCTATCCTTGAAGAGGTCTATGGCGCCTAATCGCACTCCCCCGCCCGGCATTGTATGCACGCGGCTGGCCAAAACCTATTCGGATGGTCTGGTCGCTGTAAGTCCTCTCGATGTGACGTTTGCTGCCGGAAAGACGACGGCGATCGTCGGACCATCCGGTTGCGGCAAGTCCACACTGCTCCGCATGGTGGCTGGCCTTGAAGCGCCAAGCGGCGGCTCCGTTGATATTGGCGGATCGCCACCGGCTGAAACGCTGCGCAATGCGCAGCTTTCCGTGGCGTTTCAAGACCCATCCCTGCTGCCCTGGCGCACCGTGCGTGGCAACATCGAGCTGGCCCTCACACTGGCGCGACGCCCAGTCGTGCAGGCCAACATCGATCAACTGGTCGAGCTTGTTGGGCTTGACGGTTTTGCAGAAGCTCGCCCTGCCGAACTATCGGGCGGCATGCGACAACGTGCGGCCATTGCGCGAGCCCTTGCCACAGAGCCGCGCCTGCTGCTGCTTGATGAACCCTTTGGTGCGGTGGATGAATTGACCCGCCGCCAATTGGCACAAGACCTGCCACGGCTTTGGGAAGCACGCGGCACCACCACCCTTTTGGTGACCCACTCAGTCCATGAAGCGATCATGTTGTCAGACCGCATCATCGCTTTATCGCCGCGTCCAGCCGAGATCGTGGCTGACATCAACGTCGATTTGGCCCGGCCACGCCGACCAGACCATGCACGACGACCTGAGTTCGCCGCGATCGCCGATCAGGTTTTTGCAGCGCTCACCGAAAGCATGGCCAAAAGCAGGCCGGCGCTGGCCGCACAATGACAATAGCCATTGCTGCGCCACATCAGGCCGCCTCGCATCGGCGCGCATGGCCTACGACAATGCTCGGCATCGCCCTTGTCGTTCTCACCTGGGAAGTCGCCGCCCGCCTGCTGACCGATAGCTTTGTGCTGGCCGCACCATCACAGGTGGCACTCTATCTGGTGCAGAACCATGCCCTCATGACCCGCGCGCTGGCTGAGACGCTGACCAACGCTGCGGCAGGCTTCGTTCTGGGCAATCTTGCTGCCGTGCTGCTTGCTGCCATCGCGCTGGCCTGGCCGCGAAGCCAAACCGTTGTCACCGGCGTGGCGCTGGTGGTGTTTTGCTTGCCACTGGTTGCGACGGGGCCAATCCTGCGGGTGTTTTTCGGTCCCGGCCAAGGACCACAGATCGTACTGGCGGCTCTGGCCGCCTATTACACAACGCTTATTCCGCTTCTCGTCGGGCTGAAGGCTGTGCCTGCAACCTGGTTTGACCTTGTGCGCAGCTATGGGCGCTCTGGCATCATGGAATTGCTGCATGTGCGCACGATGGCCTCCCTACCCTATCTCTTTGCTGGACTGCAAATCGCTGCGCCTGCAGCCTTTCTGGGTGCGATGGTCGGAGAGTTTACTGGCGCTGAGCGCGGCATGGGGGTGCTGACCATACGCGCGATGCGCGCGCTTGATGTCGAGATGACATGGGCACTTGCAACGATTGCCACCGCCGTAGCCACAATCGCCTATCTCGCCATCGGGTGGATTGCATCAAGGGTGCTGCGCGATGTCCCGCCGGTCATCCTCGCCCCTCCCCGCTCTGCAGCGGCCAACCGGCAATCTCTGTCGCGTTTGGTCTTAGACATTGCAATCGTTGGTGTGGTCATACTCGCCCTCTGGTGGGGAACCATTGCCGCGCTCGACCTCAATCCGTTTTTGGCCAAAGGCCCGACGGATGTGTTCACCGCACTTTTCACAGCCAGTGACGCCGCAGCAAACCGTTCCTCCCTCACCAATGCATTATGGGAAACTGCAACCTTTCTGGTGCCTGGCTATCTAGCAGGCCTTCTTGCTGGTGCTGGGCTTGCTATGCTGTTCGTGCTCGTTCCAGCGGTGGCTGGAACCGTGATGCCACTGGCGATAGCGCTGCGATCTGTGCCCATCGTCACAACCGCTCCGCTAATCGTGCTTATTTTGGGTCGCGGTGCCACAGGCACGATCGTTCTGGTAGCCGTTATGGTCTTTTTCCCAACGCTGGTCGCCTGCATGCACGGGCTTCGACAAGCACCTGGGCAGGTGAATGATGTGCTCGACAGCTACGCGGCCAGCCCATTCCAACGACTTGTTCTGGTGCGTATCCCAGCGATGCTGCCAGCGCTTTTTGCGGCAGCGCGCATGAGCGTTCCTGCGGCGGTGCTAGCGGTCACCGTTGTAGAATGGTTGGCCACCGGCAACGGCATTGGCAGCTTGATGGCGCTATCATCCTCATTGTCAGACTATGACATGCTGTGGAGTGCTGTCGTTTTGGTGGCAGGCCTATCAGCGCTTGGCTATGCCGCTGTTGGCCTGGTTGAAGCGCGTGTTTTGCGCATCTATGCGCCTGAACAACTTGCATGAGCCTGCCAAGATGAACCTATCTCCTGCCGCGTTCGCCATTCCCGGTGACATCAACACGCTCACCGGCGGCTACATCTATGAGCGGCGCCTGCTGGAAAGTTTGCGAACACTGGGGCACGATGTGACACACATCCAACTTGCCGCATCCTTTCCTGACCCCTCGCCAGAAGATATGGCCGATGCCGTGGAGCAGCTATGCGCACTACCGGAAAATCGACCGCTTATTCTCGATGGGTTGGTATATGGGTCTATTGTAACAGAAGGTCTGGCAAAGGCACGCGCGCCGATTGTCGCCATGATCCATCATCCGCTGGCGCTTGAAAGCGGATTGAGTGATGATCGCCGTGCGCATCTCTACCGGACCGAACGAGATAATCTAACTCTGGCCCAACACGTCTTGGTGCCAAGCCCACATACGTCCACCATCCTGACGGAAGAGTACGGCGTGAACCCAGAACGCGTCTCCATCGCGCGTCCAGGCACAGACAAACCTACCGGCGTTTCAGCGCCCGTTGATCCGCCCTTGATCCTTTCTGTTGGTATTCAGCACCCGCGCAAGGGGCACGACGTTCTGCTCAGAGCGCTGTCAGAGATCATCGATATGAACTGGCAAGCCGTGATTGTCGGATCGCCCTATGATGCCGACCACGCGGCAGGCCTGATTACGCTATGCGAAAAACTGGGGCTAACTGGTCGTGTGCGGCTGGCCGGGCGCGTGTCATCGCAAAAGCTGACCGCTCTCTATCGGGCGGCATCCATCTTCGCGCTGGCAACGCGTTATGAGGGCTACGGCATCGTCTTCGATGAAGCCTTGGCGTATGGCCTACCCATCGTGTCCTGCCACACAGGCGCCGTGCCCGGCACGGTGCCACAAGACGCCGGACTTCTGGTGCCGCCAGAAGAGCCAGAACCGTTTGCACACGCACTTAGAAGCCTTTTAAGCGATTCAGCCAAACGCACTGAGTTGGCCAGCGCCGCACAAGCTGCTGGCAAAGCGTTGCCAAGCTGGCTCGACACAGCCCGCATAGCATCTGATGTGTTGGCGACCCTATCACCTCAGCAGTCGGTGATGGGTGAGAAATTGCTCTGATGACCGGCTTAAAGCAAGGCGCCGCAGCCATCGGCCGCTCTCTGGACACCTACTATCGCGACCAGGAACGTACACAGCGCATGGATAGGCTGAACGCGGCCTTCGTGGCAAAAGGCGGATTAGCGTTCGACATCGGCGCACATGTCGGAGATCGGACAGCGAGCTTCCTGCGTTTGGGAGCATCTGTGGTCGCTCTGGAGCCACAACCGCGTGTTTTTCGAGCGCTCAAACTGATCCACGGACGCACATCAGAAGCAGTTCTGCTGTGCCAAGCCGCAGGTGCTCAGCCTGGCGAGATCATGATGCATCTCAACACCAACAATCCAACCGTCTCCACGGCGTCCCAAGATCTCATCGCAACCGCAGCGTCTGCGAACGAATGGAAAGACCAAGTCTGGGATTCAGAAATCCAGGTGCCGGTCACGACGCTGGATTATCTCATTAAAGAGCACGGTGCCCCAGATTTCGTGAAGATCGACGTTGAGGGTCATGAACTGGACGTTCTTAAGGGTCTCAGTGCACCGGTGCCTGCTATCTCCTTCGAGTTCACAACCATCCAGCGCGACGTAGCCCTCTCCTGCATCGACCGATTAGGCGAACTGGGACGCTATGAGTACAACGCCAGCCTGGGCGAAGAGCACGTTTTGCGCCACCAAAACTGGATCGGTCCGACAGACGTGCGCGACCAAATCACAAGCTTCCCAAGCAATGTGAATTCCGGTGACGTCTACGCCCGCCAACTACTCTAGGCGGGTTGAACCTCTTTTATCTCTTGTGTCTCCCGGGCTTTGCGCTCTGATCGCGAGAAGAACAGATCGTAAAACACCGGCGCAGCGATCAGTGTAAGGACTGAGGCAAAAGCCAATCCCCCCATGATCGCCACCGCCATCGACACAAAAAAAGCGTCGGTCAGCAACGGCGCCATCCCAAGAATCGTTGTGGCGGCTGCCAAAATCACAGGTCGCAACCTCGACTTGCACGCCTCCACGATAGCCTCATGCAATACCCTGCCCTCAGCGCGCACCAAGTCTATCTCCTCAACCAACACGATGCCGTTTTTGATCAACATCCCAGACAGGCTGAGAAGACCAAGAAGAGCGGTGAAGGTAAACGGCAGGCCGGTTGCCAATAGCCCAATCGTCACCCCGTTGACGGACATCGGCACCAGCAACCAGATGATCAATGGCTGGCGCAGGGCGTTAAACAGCAGCACCGAAATCAGCACCATGATCAAGATCGTGATGGGAAGCTGACGCCCCAGGCTTTCATTGGCATCGCCCGAGCTTTCGAACTCGCCGCCCCATTCCATCCGATAACCAATGGGGAGCTGCATCTCTTCAATCGTCGATCGGATTTCGGCATGCACCTGCGCAGCGGTCAGCTCGGTTGGAATGTCCGCGCCAACAGTGATGGTAGGCACCCGGTTGCGGCGGTGCATCAACGTATTCTGCACCTCATATCCATAACCCTCAACCACCTGCTCAATGGGCAGAAGCGTACCCGACCCGGAGGTGACCACCTGATCAAGCGGACTGAGGCCAGTTTGATCGGCGACGCGCACAATGATCGGCAGTTGGCGATCATCCTCACGATAAGCACCAGCGGTGATTCCATCGGTGGCAAACGAGAAGAGCTGCGCCACAGCTTCACGGGTAATACCGGCTGTTTGCGCCCGGTCATCGGCATAGTTCGGCCGCAGCACCAGCTCCTGTTCACGCCAGTTGGTGCGTGGTGCAAGAATGTTGGAGGATGCCGCCTCCAGCCTGGTAATTGCTTCGTCGGCCAGATCACGCAAAACCGTTGGATCACTGCCCGAGAACCGAACCGCGATAGGATTGCCCCCACCTGGACCAAACACCAAACGCGCAGTGCGGAACTCACCAGCTGGCAGCACCGACGCTGCATAGGCCTCCAAGGCGCTTTGCAAGGCCGGTATTTGTTCAATCGACTCGGTACGGATGATCAGATGGCCATAGCTGGGGTTAGGGCTCTCGGCTGAATAGGTCAGCATGAAGCGTGTGGCACCCTGACCAACAAACGTGGAGACAGACACCACATCCTCTCGCGCCACCAGCCACTCTTCAAGCAAGACCAAATCATCTGACGTCTCGGCAATGGGCGTGCCCTGCTGCAACTTGTAGTGGGCAAAAAACAGCGGCGTGTTGGAGTTGGGGAAGAACTGTTGCTTCACCTGTCCAAAGCCCCAGTAGCAAACAACCGTCACGACAACGAGCGCTGCGACCACAACCCATCTGAGGTTCAAGGCATGGGTAAGCACCGTGCCATAAGCGCGAAACAGAAAACCTGAATAGGCATCATCCGCGCTATCATTGCCAACCTTGAAGAAGTAGTGGCCAAGCAGAGGTGTAACCGTCAGCGCCAACACCCACGACAGCATCAGCGAAATGCCAATCACCGCGAACAGCGAGAACATGAACTCGCCGGTCGAATCCGGGCTTAGCCCGATACCGGCAAACGCCATAATCCCGATCACCGTGGCGCCAAGCAGCGGGATTTGCGTTTTACCGGCTGCTTCACTGGCTGCATCGCGCGAGCTTTTGCCGCGCAGCATCGCTATTTGCATGCCCTCGGCAACCACAATCGCGTTATCGACCAACATGCCCATCGCGATGATGAGTGCACCCAGCGAAATGCGCTCCATCTCAATGGAAAAGATCGCCATGAAGAGAAGCGTGCCGACGACAGTCAGAAGCAGCGTCGTACCAACAACAACGGCGGCACGCGGTCCCATGAACAGAGCGAGCACCAGCACAACAATGCCCACAGACATAGCAAGGTTAACCAGAAAATCGTTAGACGCCGTGTCCACCACGACATGTTGCTGGTAGATCGGATGAAGCTCAACGCCATACGGTATTTCGGCTTGCAGTTCGGCAAGGCGCGCATCCACGCGCTGGCCCACTTCAACGATGTTTTCCGTGCCAAGTCCGGCAACACCCAGCGTGAACGCCTCCACACCATCAAAACGGATCATGATGGAGGGATTATCCTGGCGACCGCGTGAGACATCGGCAATATCGATCAGATTGACAACGTCGCCTCCAACGCCAACCGTCAGCCCGGCAATGTCGCTGACACTGTCAGAGCCCTCCGGCGTTTGGATACGCGTGCGCACCTGATCACCCTCCAACGAACCGGCAGGATCAATAGAGTTGGCGGTCGCGATAGCATTAATGACCGCGTCAGGAGAGATGTTCTGGTTGGCAATAAGCGTTAGATCGGGCTCAACGAAAATAGCCTCATCAGGCAGCCCTTGAACTTCGATGTTGGCAACGCCGTCGACAGCCAACAGCTCGCGGCGCAAAAACTGCGCTAGCTCATGTTTTTCTGCATCATCGAAGCCGTTAGACGTGACGGCGTAGAAAATGCCGAACACATCGCCAAACCCATCATTGACAAAGGGTGCATTGACGCCATCAGGCAGAGATCGCGCCGCGTCGTTCACGCTGTCGCGCAAATCGGTCCAAATCGCCGGCAGCTCGTCGCCATTATAGGTATCGCGAATCTCAACCTCAATCCGCGACAAGCCAGGTTGCGAAATGGAAGTGATACGATCCACCTCCTCCATACCCTGGATTGTCGCTTCCAAAGGTTCAGTGACCTCGCGCATCACCTGTTCAGCCGATGCACCGGGATATTGGGTGACAACGACAGCTGTCTTGATGGTGAAGGCTGGGTCTTCCAGCCGGCCGAGCGTGTAAAAGCCCCAGATGCCGCCGAAAAGATTGATAAGAATGACGATCCAAGTGAGGATCGGTTTGTCGATGGACGCTCGTGCGATGTTCATTGAAACGGCCCTAATTCGCAAAGCCGGTAAAGCGGCGAACCGTCTGGGCATCGGCCACATCCGCCACGCCCGTCATCACCACAAGATCGCCTACCTCCAGACCTGAGAGAACGTGAAATCTGCCCTCCCGCGTTGGTGTGATATTGATGGGCCGTCGCTCCAGTGTGCCTTCATCACCCTCTGTTGGTTGGAACACCATGGCGAAAGCTTCACCATCATTGCTAAGGCCAATCGCCGACGTCGGTAAGATCAAGAAATCCTGACCGCTATCAAGACGAGCCGTCACCTCAACCGATGATCCTGGCAAGATGGCCAGGCCCGTTGGCTGAGGCAATCCGAGCGTCAACCGAAAGGTTTGGCCAACCGAGGACGCCTGGGCATCAAACTCACGAAGCTCCAAAGGGAAAACGGTATCACTGGCAGGAAACTCAGCCGTCAGCGTAACATCAGGGTCCTGTCCAGCTTGTTGGAACAAGATTTCTGGAACATCGATTTCAATGCGCAGTTCAGACAGGTCATGAAGCCGTACAACTGGAGTACCGCCGCTGATGGTCGTGAAGTTGGCGACATTGCGCACAGCAACAAGCCCATCAAAAGGCGCGTAGAGTGTGGCGTGTTCAAGCGCATACTCCGCATCGCGCAACGCTATGCGCGCAAGATCAACCTGGGTTCGCGTATCATCGATCGTGGCTTGTGATACGGCCAGATCAGAAAGTTGGTCGAACCGATCCAGCGTGCGTTCAGCTTGTTCTAGCTGAACGCGCGCCTGATCGCGTTGCAACAAGAAAGGTTCTAAGTCGAGCTGAGCGATCAGGTCGCCTTGCACGATCTCTTCCCCCTCAATGGCCGGGAACTCAACGACCTGCCCGGCGACTTGAAAGGCCAGATCAACGGTTTGGCGGGCGACGACATGGCCAAAAAAGTGTCGTTCAACGCCGTTGCTGTTCGCCTGAAGTTCGACCAGCTTGACCGGTCGGATGACCTCTTCAACGACCTCTTGAGCAGTGGCGTTTACGGCCAAACCGCTGCAGAGCGCAGCAGTTGCAAAACAGGCAGCAAGTCGGTTCATCATAGTATCTCCAGCAGAGGATTGGCCCGCCAACAGGCATGGCAGAGGCTGAACACCGCATCAAGTCGGCTATCAACCTGAGGGTGCATTTTCGCTCACCACATAGCAAAAGGTGGGGGAATTGAAGCTGAAATTTTTGTAATCATTGCCCAAATTTTTAAATTTGATCCTCTTCCGTTTCATTGCTGTTGGCGCAAAAATTACCCGAAAATTGGGAAGGCTGTGGAGTTAGACCAAACCTCCGAGAGTCGCGCATCAAAACGATGAAACTGTTTTTGAAAACGACATTTCTTTAGCCAACACAGCATCGACTGCCTTGCTCATCAGATCGTTGGTTCCCATGATGGCTCAGCAGAAAGATACAATCCCAACCTGACATGCCGAAGGACCACTCCATGAGCAGCGAAAATACAGCGCCGACATCGAAAGCCGGCTATGAGAGCGGTCGGCTAAACCTTCCCTTTGTTGGCATCTGCACTTTTGGAAAAAACCAGTACGTTGAAGACTGGGACGCGATCGACGCCGATGTTGCGATCTTGGGCGCACCGTTTGATTTTGGAACGCAATGGCGCGCCGGGGCGCGGTTTGGCCCGCGTTCCATTCGCGAAGCATCCACGCTTTTCTCTTTTGGTCATGGCGGCGCTTATGACCATGAGGAGGACAAGACGTTCCTCGAGGCTGATGTAGTGCGGATCGTCGATCTCGGTGACGCGGATATCGTGCATACGGACACTGATAAAAGTCACGCCAACATCGCGTTCGGTGTGAAGAAAATACTGGATGCCGGGGCGCTGCCCGTGGTCTTAGGCGGCGATCATTCCATCAACATCCCATGCATCAATGCCTTTGAAGAGGATTGCGCCAAGAACGGCCCGATGCATCTGGTTCAGATCGATGCGCATCTGGATTTTGTCGATGAACGCCACGGCGTGCGCAATGGGCATGGCAATCCAATGCGCCGCGCCATTGAGAAGCCCTACGTCAGCGGGATGACTCAAATTGGCATTCGTAACGTCTCGTCCACATCCAAGGACGGTTATGATGATGCGCGTGCACGCGGCAGTGATATCTTAAGTGTTAGGCAGGCGCGCGCATTGGGCAACGAGGCCTTGCTTCAGCGCGTTCCGTCCAAACAGCGCTACTACGTCACCATCGATATTGACGGGTTCGACCCGTCCATCGCGCCAGGTACGGGCACGCCGAGCCATGGCGGTTTTCTCTACTACGAGGTGCTGGAGCTGCTCACCGGACTTGCTGCACGTGGTGACATTGTCGGGCTCGATTTGGTGGAGGTTGCCCCTGATTATGATCAGACCGGATCAACAGCCATCTTGGCGGCGCAGGTTCTCATGAACACCATTGGTCACATCATGCACAACCGGGCTGGCTAAGCCTTGCCCTGGAGGTCGGTCGGCACCTGGTTTTCACTGTAATAGGGAAGCGTGTCCACGCGCGCTTCATAGGTGCCATCGGCACGCACGCTCTGAACGTGACGCGCTATTTGTTCCATGGTTGCAAACCACACATCACCGGTTTGCGCCATGTAGTCGATCATCTTTTCCACCCTCGCCCAGCGCGAAAGCCGCCCGCTGACAAAGGGATGCCAAACACCAATCCACAGGCCGCCAGGATGCGCGCGCAGTGTTTCAAATTCGGCCATGAAAATCTCCATGGCCCGTTCTGGCGGCATGATCTGAAACTGATAGTCCAGATCTGAGCAATGCACGTAAGGCGGCCAATCATCGGTGGCCCAACTGACAGGCAGCTCGACCAGCTCACCTGCTCCGGTTTTCAGGATGTAGGGCACCTCATCGCCCATCAGCGAGCTATCGTAGACAAACCCCTCTTTCATCAGCAAATCAGGCGTTTGGTCCGACATATGATAAAGCGGCGCACGATTGCCACGCGGCCTCTGGCCGGTGTGTTTTTCAATGATCTCAATCGAACGGCCCATCCAATGCTGCTCTTGATCAGCCGAAAGCTGGTTGGGCGCTTCATGGATGTACCCGTGAAAGCCAATCTCGTGGCCAGCCTTCACAATCGCCTCGACCGTATGCGGATAGTTTTCAATACACCAGGCAGGAATGAAAAAGCTCTGCTTCATACCAAACCGCTCGAAGGTATCGAGAATGCGCGGAATGGCCACTTTCGGCCCATACTGCAGCATTGAGGTGGTGCACAGCTTGGTGAGGGCGTTCTGGCCATGGTGGATGTGCACCAGGCTATCAGCATCCATATCCAGCGTGATCGCGCAGGCAACCTTTGCGCCGTTTGGCCAGGGAACCGGTCGTTGCAACATAGGGTCTATCCTCGCTGAAGGGTCAAATCATCACCGCACCGCCATTGGGGCTAAGCGTCTGTCCTGTGAAGAATCCTGCGTCGGGTCCGCTCAAGAAGCGCACCAACGCCGCGATTTCTTCCGGCTTGCCGAAACGCCCTAACGGGATTTGCAACTCTTTCTCGCGCCACTCCGGCGACATGCTCTCCTGATCCAGCATCGGCGTATCGGTCGGGCCTGGTGCCACAGAATTCACCAGAATGTCAGGGGCAAGTTCACGTGCCAGCGAGCGGGTCAGCCCAACAACAGCAGCCTTGGTGGCGCAATAAGCGGAAAAGTCTTCGCGGCCGAGATAAGCAAGCTCGGAGGAAATTGTGATCAAACGCCCGGCACCAGCCTGGCGCATAAGACGCGCTGCGCCCTGGGCAATCAGAAATGTACCGCGCAAATTGACCGCAACAATCCTGTCGAAGTCTGCAATATCCATGTCGGCGATCTTGGCTTCAATCAAAATGCCCGCTGCGTTGACGGCGACATCAAGCCCGCTCCATGACCGGTCGATGGCCTCGAACAATTCAGCTGTGGCGTTCTCATCGCTCACATCACATGCCATGCCGATGGCCGAGCCGCCGGCCTGTTCGATGGCAGCTAAGGTGTCGGCTGGTTCGTTTAGATCGCAGACCACAAGGTCTACGCCAGCATCCGCCAAAGACTTTGCAATCGCCGCGCCAATGCCACGCGCACCTCCGGTGACCAAGGCGCGCTTGCCTTGAAGCTCCTGGCCTGTTTGAGCGCTCATTGCATCAGCTCTCCGCGGTCAACAGTGAAGGATTGGCCGGTGATATTGTCTGCCGCCGGGCCTGCCAAAAACAGATACATGGCCGCCATGTCGGATGGATCCATCAGCCCAGGTAACGCCTGCGCACCCACGATCTCATCAAGCAGTTCGTTCTCGCTGCGTTTTTCACGTGCTGCCATGGCCGAGAGCGAACGCATGGAGGCCACCGTGCGCACCCACCCGGGGCAAACAGCGTTGACTGAGATTCGGCGTGGAGCAAGCTCCTGTGCCAAGGAACGAGTAAGGCCAATCACTGCATGCTTGGAGGCACAATAGGCGCTGAATTCAGCAACTGCGGTTTTGCCCCACATGGACGACGTGCTGACGATGCGTCCGCCATCAACGAGCTTTGGCAGCAGTGCACGGGTAACCGAAAACGTGCCGACCACATTGGTCATGATGACGCGCTCAAACACCTCATCCACACGCGGCGACGGGTCCGTTATTGGGGTGATGTATTCAAAGCCGGCATTGTTGATCAGCACATCAAGGCTCTGGAGCTGATCAGCCATGGCACGCACCTGAGTGAGGTCAGCGATGTCACACGTAACGCCTTTGACTTGCCGCCCATAAGTTTGCCCAAGCTGCGCGGCAATCTCAGGCGTATCCTCTTCCAGTCCGCAGATTGTCAGGTTAGCGCCAGCCTTCATGAAGCCTTCAGCAATACCCAGGCCTATGCCACGATTGGCGCCGGTGATCACAACATGCTTGCCAGAAAAGTCAGTCATGGCTGTCATCCCTCTCCCTGCGCCCGGCGATACTCTTGGCGCAAAATTTCATGGATTTCGCTGCGCATCGCAAAGAACGTATCCATGTCTGCTGTTCCGTTGCGCCGGTCATCGTAGGGCAAGGCATCAGAGACTTTGATCTCTTTGATCACCCGGGTCGGCCGTGCCGAGAAAATCAGAATGCGGTCGGCCAACAAAATGGCCTCCTCCACATCATGGGTGACGAAAATCGTGGTTTTCTTTTCCTGTTTGTTGATGTCCATGAGCTGGAATTGAAGGAACTCGCGCGTTTGAGCATCAAGCGCGCCAAAGGGCTCGTCCATCAGCAACACATCAGGCGATGAAGCGAGTGTGCGGGCAATAGCTACGCGCTGGCGCATGCCGCCTGAAATGCGATTGGTGTAAAAATCGGCATAGTTGGAAAGCCCAACCATGTTGAGGTAGCGGTCGGTGACCTCATCCTTCTGGTCGTTGGAAATGTCCTTGCGATACCGCGTACCAAACTTAATGTTTTGGCGAACGGTAAGCCACGGAAACGACGAGTAGGCCTGAAACACCATGCCACGGCGCCTGTCCGGATCACTCAAAGGATCGCCTGCCAAGGTGATCGTGCCTTGATCTTGCGTTTCCAACCCGCCGACAATGCGCATCAGTGTGGTCTTGCCACAGCCCGATGGGCCGAGAAACATGACCAACTCGCCCTCATCGATTGAGAGAGACAGCAGCTGAATAACTGGCGTCTCAACCTTTCCGTCTGACGACCAAAAGGTTTTTGAGATATCGTTGATGGTGATGAAATTGTGCATGGCTCACCGGTTCTGGTAGGAAAAGAGCCGCGCATGCGCGAAGCGAAAAGCCTGGTCGGTGAGCAGACCGATGATGCCGATAGCGATGATCCCGGCCATAACCTCTGGGGTTTTCACGAAGCGGCGCAAGGACCAGATGACGTGGCCGATACCAGAGTTTGCGGCCACGATTTCGGCAACGATCAGATAAGTCCAGCACCACCCAAGGGTGATCCGCAGATTGTCCACCATGTTGGGCAGCGCCGCCGGCACAATGATGTGGCGCATGATCTGGCCCTTGCTGGCGCCAAGGGTGTGGCCAGACTCTATGTACTCGCTCGGCACACGTTTGGTGTCGTCAGCGATAAGCAGGATCAGTTGGAAGAACGTTCCCATCCAAAGCACAGCGATTTTTGACGCCTCGCCCACCCCGAACCAGATCACCAGCAACGGCACCAAGGCTGGCACCGGCAAGTAGCGGACAAAATCGATGAACGGCTCCAGCGTCGCGCCAACAGCACGGTAGGTGCTCATCAGCAGTCCAAGTGGAATGGCAACGATGATGGCGAGGAAAAAGGCAAACCAGACACGCCCGACGCTGATAGCGATATCGGTAGCAAAATCACGTTCAGTGAACAGGCTAACAAAAGCCTTCGCAACCGCCCAAGGTGTGGGGAGAAATTCCGGCCTGATCGCGCCAGAAATAGCGATCATATGCCAGGTGGTGAGGAATAGGATGAAACCGATAACGCCCAGCGTAACCTCGGTGCGGCGCGGCAATCGCTTTCGAAATGCAAATAGGGTGCTCAGCACGTGTCGGCTTCCTCGCCAAAGGTAGAAAAAGAAGAGGATCGCGCAAGCCGAAGACAGTCCGCAGACCATCCGGGAAGGAGCTTATGGCGCGACCCTCAAAGTGGCGGTTAGCGGGTGTGCCCGTCAAACAGGCCCTGCACCACGTCACCGGTAACAAGTGCATCATAGTCAAGCGGCTCATCCTGGAGATCAAGGGATTGATTGATCTCGTTGAAGGCGGTGAAGACCTCCAACAGACGGCCTTGGCCATCAGCGCTTGGCATATAGCTCAGCGACTCTTCGTAATTGGTGTAGAGCACACCTTCGAGAGCCTCAGACATCTCGTCGGCTGGAACATCGAAGAACGGTGCTGCAATTTCCACAAAGCGCTCAGGATCGGACTCATAAAGGTCAATCGCGCGATAGATGCCGCGCAAGAATTTGGCGTACTTCTCTGGGTTCTCTTCATAGTCTTCGGTGCGCACCAAAATCACATCGGTGATCAGGCCTTCATAGTCAGCCGATGACAGAAGAATGCGGGCACCTTCACGCGAGGTTCCGTTGACAATGGAGCTCATCATTGGCTCCCAAGTCGCCACCGCAGCAATGGAGTCATCCTCAAAAACAGCCATGCTGTCATCAGTGGCGATCAGCTGCAGGTTTACGTCATCAATACTCAAGCCCTCTTGCGCCAAGGCATGGGCAACCAGCGTGGTGCCGGGGTGATTGATTTCGCCAGCAAAATTTTGCCCGATCAGATCGGCGACCGTTTCAATTTCAGGGCCCGCAACAACACCATCGGCGCCAACCGAAACATCAATTGTCCCGATTACGGTGCCCGTTGTGTCAGCCGTACGTGGGCGCGACATCACCTCGCCAATCGTGCGCATGGTGCAGTCGATGGCACCACTCGCCATGGCTGGCAGGACGTTGGCTCGATCATTGTCGAAGGCGGTGCTGACTTCAAGGTCTTCACTGGCAAAGTAACCCTCGCTCTCCGCAACGAAAACGGGGGCGAAGCCAAACCAGAACGGAAACACACAGTCGATTTCATCAGCGGCATGCGCTGGCGCCATGGCGCCAAAAACAGTGGCAGAAACAAGCGCTGGCATGAGCATCAGTTTGCTCAGCTTGGCCGGGATACTTGATTTTGTCATTGATACGATCTCCAGTTTGCACGGCACAGCACAGGTGGCCCTGATGCCTGGACCAGAGGGTCGGGCGGCAATCGCATCGCATAAATACGGCATTACACCATGATGCATCGATTTTTATCGATCTAATGGCTGGCCAAGCTCCAACGCATATTCCTTAGGCGCATGTCCCAATCACTGGGCAGCCTTGCACGCGAAACGCCTAAAATTGCAGCACCGCACAAGGCGGTTTCAACGCGGGTTTGTCGCGTTAAAGCGTGGTTATTCGTGTTGAAACCAGTCCAACTTGTCACCGGAAACGTTATCGGCTTTCGCGCAAAACACCCTCAAGCGCACTCAAGAACCGGTCAACATGCGCCGGTGTGAACGTCAAAGGTGGGCGAATTTTCAAAATATTGGCATTGAAGCCAGTCGCTGAAATGAGCACCCGCTTCTTGCGCATCGCATTGACCAGGCCCAGCGCCAACTTGGAGTCAGGCGTTTTGGAGGCACGATCGCGTACCATCTCCACGCCCAAATAGAGGCCAGCACCACGCACATCGCCAATGCGATCATCCGTGCGCGCCAAGCTCTCAACACCTGATTTAAGCATCGCGCCAACCGTGGCGCTGTTATCAAGCAAACCCTGGTCTTGAATAACATCGAAGGTCGCATTCGCTGCGGCAACAGCAACGGTGTTGCCTCCAAACGTGTTGAAGTAGCGCATATCATTGCCGAACGCCTCCACCACTTGTGGTCGCATCGCCACGCCAGCGACCGGATAGCCATTGCCCATGGGCTTACCCATGGTGACGATGTCTGGCACCACGTCGTGGCGTTGATAACCCCACATGTGCGATCCTGATCGGGCAAAACCGCACTGCACTTCGTCCGCAACGAACAATCCGCCAGCCTGCCGAACAACATCAACAACTGGTTTGAGAATGTCCTGCTGGTGGGCAAACACGCCATCGGAAGAAAACAGCGAGTCAACAACAAAAGCTGCCACCCCTTCACCACGGCGCTGCAAGTCATGGATTTGCTTGGAAACCTCTTGCGCTAACCACGCGCCGATATTTTCGGTGGCAACACGATATGTGTCCGGTGCTGACACCCGTCGAACCCAGGTTCCAAGCGGTGCATTTTCCCCCAAGGATGGCGAAAAACTTGCCGATGAATCAGAGTTACCGTGATAGGCTTCTGAGGTGACGATAATGCCTTTATTGCCCGTGTAATGTTTGGCCATTCGCAGCGCCAGGTCATTGGCTTCTGACCCAGTGCAGGTCAGCATCATGTGGCCGATGTCATTCTCAAAGGTTCCAAGCAGCTTTTCAGCAAAGTCCAGAATGCCCTCATGCATATACCGGGTATGCGTGCACAGCGTCTGCATCTGTTCATGCACCGCTTGCACCACGCGTGGATGGCCATGACCGACGGAAACAACATTGTTGTAGGCATCCAGATATTCATTGCCATCGGCATCATACATAAGAACATCGTTAGCTCGCACGAACTCCACCGGATCAGCATAGAACAACCGATAGGCCGGCCCGAGAAGCCTGGCGCGACGCTCAACAAACGCGCGGGTGCGCGTGTCTAAGTGCTCAACTGTCGATGGATCAAAGCCATTGACCATCTTACCGCGGCGGGGCGTTTGCGTGCTCATTGTCATGGTCTTCCTTTTGCCCCTCTATCGAGCAGTACAGTGCCTAGCTGGTCCATCGGTTGATCAAGAAACCAAGCCAGTTGATGCCAGCCCTGCTCGGTGTTGCGCAGAATGTACGTCTGGTTGTCTGGGAACATGCGCGCACGCCAAAGCGTGATCAGTGCTCGGGCCACCACCCGCGCCATCACCAGATGCGGGATGAGGCGCAACTCGTCTTCTCTGAGGTCCGCGATACTTAGATAGCCGTCGAGAAGATCGCGGCCAGCGGCGAACATGTCCTCGTCTGGCTCGCGCGGCAATTGGTTGAGAAGCGCGGTGGAAACATCGATAGCAACAGCTGTTTTAACCGCATCGCCAAAGTCGATGATACCTGTCACGAACCCTGGCGCCTCATGATCGACGACAATGTTGGAGCAACTGAAATCATTGTGCAGCACTTGCTGGCGACACTGTTGAACCTTTGGTTCCAGCGTCATGAAGCGCTCCATACCGGCGGCCAGAAGCTGCTTCTTATGTGGGTCTGAAATTTCATCCAGTAGCGGCCTGAGCGATGCAAGATGTTGCACATCCCAGGCCAGTACACGGTCTTGCGCCGGGTGAGAGACCGGCTCCGTTGCCAGACGCAGGCGCGCGAGAATTTTGCCGATCTGTTGGCGCTGGCCTGGGCTGGAATGGGTTTGATCAAGTGGCAAGCCGTCAAGAAAACTCAGCAGTCGCACATAGCGTTGTTGGCCGCTGCTGTCGGTGATCGCAAAAAGATGTTCGCCATCAATGGAAGCGACAACGCGCGGCACGGGCAACCCCGGATCCTGTCGTTCCACCGTGCGCAAAATAGTGTGCTGAAAATCGATCTCACCAAAACTCTCGCCTGGGTTTGCAACCTTCAAAACGAACTTTTTTCCATCACTGACGGTAATGCAGAAGGTGTCATCCTTCTCGGTGGCAAAGCGCTTCAATGAGGCGGACAGGCCATAGTGTCGGTCCAGCAGATCACGCGCTTCGCTCTCAGGCATCGGCGTGTAGCTATCAGCGAGACCCGCCGCCTGCGCCGTCTGGTTGGTCTTGCTCATGTGCGCGCTTACGCTTGTGCGCTAGCAGCACGCACTTCGGCGAGCACGCACAAAATCTCATACATCACTGTAGCGGCGGTTAGTGAGGTTATGCCGCCAACATCAAAGGGCGGGGAGACTTCCACGACGTCCGCTCCGACATAATCAAGATGGCGAAAGCCGCGGATGAGATCGAGCGCCTCTGCCGTCGTTAACCCAGCAATCTCTGGCGTGCCGGTTCCAGGTGCAAAGGCTGGGTCAATGCTGTCGATGTCGAACGTCAAATACACCGGGCCATTGCCCAAAACAGTACGCGCTTCTTCCACGATTGCAGGAACACCCTTTTCGCGAACCTCTTCGATAAACATAACTCGCATGCCAGAGCTTTGCGAATAGTCCCAACCCTCAGAGACGTTTTGCGCACCGCGAATGCCGATTTGGACGGTCTTCTTCGGGTCGATCAGTCCCTCTTCATGGGCACGGCGGAAGGGCGCCCCATGATTGAACTTCGATCCCTGAAAACTATCCCAAGTGTCGGTGTGCGCATCGATATGCAGCAGTGCGACCGGTTCTTTGGCCAGCGCCCGCAAGATCGGCAAACTCACGGAATGGTCGCCGCCACAGCTCAAAGGCAACACACCCGCTTGGGTAATCTCAGCAACAAATTCTTCGATTTGCAGATGCGAGGCTTCGATGTCGAAGGCAGACGTAAAGGCCACATCTCCCACATCGGCGACGGAGCACAAAGCGTAAGGGTCGATGCGCGTTGCGTGGTTGATCGAACGCATCAGGCTGGACTGATTGCGTACCTCGCGCGGGCCATGCCGTGCGCCCGGGCGGTTCGTCAGAGCGCCATCATAGGGGATGCCCAGCATGGCGATATCGAGATTTTCAAGCGTTTCGGCAATTGGCGCACGCATGAACGTCGCCAGACCGCTGTAGCGTGGTGCTGTCATGTCCGGCGTTTTGGGGGAATGGAAATGAGCCAACTGACGAGTCCTCCGTGTCATGTTGACAATTGTCTTCTCCAGACCAAACATCTAAGCAATTTGTAGTAAAGCATGCTTACATTGATATTTATCGAAGGGAGTACTGGCCATGATGTCCATCTCCAGCCCTGACATTCACCTGCTGCGCGTCTTCGTTACCGTGGCGGAGGCTGGTGGTTTCTCACCGGCACAAATTGCCCTGAATGTCAGCCAGTCAACGATCAGCACGCAGATGGCCGACCTTGAAGCGCGTCTTGGGTTGAAACTATGTCGTCGCGGACGTGCTGGATTTGCGCTGACAGATGATGGACGGGTCGTTTATGAGGCGGCCAAAGAGCTGTTCGACAATTGCAAGCGTTTCACCGGCAAGGTCAGCGCACTACGCGGTGAGATCACCGGCGAGCTACACATCGCCACGGCAGACTCTTTGCTTGGCAATCCAGATTTTCCCATTGATCGGATCATTCACACACTGCGGCGTAAAATGCCCGCCGTTGCGCTCAACCTTCGGCTGCACGATCCGCTGGAAATCGAACGACAAATCCTCGATCAAAAACTGCACGCTGGCATTCACACCTTTCCCAATCATGCGCCGGGTTTGCGCTATGTTAGCCTGTTTGATGAACGCCAAATCCTCTACTGCGGCCAAGGTCACCCATTGTTTGAAGCTACCGAATTTCCAGATATTGAGGAGCTTTCGCAATTCGATTACGCAGCCAAAAACTATTATGGTGGAATGCTTCGGCCCGGATTGATGCAACCAAAAAAACTGTCCACCAACAGCAGCAATTTGGAAGGCGTGGTTGCACTCATTTTGTCGGGTGAGTTCATCGGTCATCTTCCGGATCAGACGGCGGCGAGTTGGCATGAAAAAGGAATGCTGCGAGCGATTCTTCCTGAAAAACTTTCCTACAGCACGCATTTTGAATGCGCGTTCTCCGTCGGCACCCGAATATCGCGCGCGCAACGCGTCTTTGAAGAGATCTTGGTGGATCACGCCAAGCGTTCCACCCGCTAGCCCCGCAAGTGAGCGTCAAAATCGCGATGGACGACCCCTAGCGTCCTGCCTAGTTCTTTGTCACCGGGGCCGAGCGCATGCGCGACACAGTCTCGCGTTCCGCGCGTTTGCAACGCATGGGTGGCAGGCCGCGATCCAAAAGGTCCATATCATCAAGCACCATGTCGCCCATGCGCTTGAACGCGATATCAAGCGCGCCTGCGCGGTGCGCTGAACGGATAAACCCTTTCAAGCCTCGAACTGGGTGATCGACTGCCAGAGGTTCCTGGGGAAAGACATCGCTGGCCGCCACTATACGGCCGGAGGCAACCGCCGCCATGAGATCATCAAAGTCCACGACATCAGCGCGGCTGAGCAGGATAAAGGCCGCGCCTTTACGCATGCTGGCAAACGCCTTGGCATCCAAAAACCCTTTGTTCTCGCTGGTTACCGCAGCGACCACAAACACGGTTTCACAGGTCTCCAGCACGTCGTTCAAGCTTGCAGAACGGACGCCGGCTTCCTCCAACATGGATGCGGGAAGCCAGGGGTCATAAACTGCAATATCTGCACGAAACCCCGAAAGGACATCGGCCAGCGCACGGCCGAGGTCACCAAAGCCGATAATCCCGATCTTTGAGCCTGTGAGCAGGCGGGCATTTGTGTTTCCGTCCCCGCCCCATAGCTCCTCACCCTGCCGAAAAGCCACATCAGCATCGATCACATCGCGCGCCAGATTCAGCGCCATCGCAAGGCCCATCTCCGCCACTGGCTGCGCGAACACAGCGCCGGTCGTCACAACGTGCACGCCGGTCTGAAACAAATAATCGTACGGCATGTTGTTGAGCAGATTGCTCTCCACATTGAAGATACAGCGCAGGCTTTCCATCCGCTCAAGCGTTTCCAATCTCAGCGGGGGTTGGCCAAGAATGTAGCGCGCGCTTCCCAGCAGGTCAGTATCCAGCTCATTCACCTCATGTTCCGGCACCTCTACAATCTCATAGCGGTCAAAAAGCTCAGCCTTGCGATCGGGTTGAAAGAGCAGATCAATCGTGCGCGGCTCTGGCGCGGAAATGATCAGCGGTTTGGCGGTGGCGGTCATAGGGGCAGTTTCCTCGAACGTGAAGCTCGAGAATAAATCGGTTTACATTTGAAAGTAAATCGGTTCATTTTGATCGCCAAAGAGGAATTGATGACCAACCAGCCGACCAAACGCGCATCCATTCACGACGTTGCCCGCAGCGCTGGTGTTTCGGCGGCGACGGTTTCCAAGGTGCTGCGCGGCGTTACCACGGTGAAAGCTGCCAACGCTGAGAAGGTGCACGCTGCGGTTGAAGCGATGGGCTATAAAATGGACCCCCTCGCCGCTGGCTTGCGCCAGACCACCCGCAAGATCATCGGTCTTATTGTCCCCGACCTGGAAAGCGAGTTCTTCGGCAAGATAGCAGCCCGGCTTGAGATTCTGGCCGAAGAGGCTGGTTACAGCTTGTCCATTGTTTCCAGTCACGAATCTGAAGCCCGCGAGGAACGTCTTGTCGAGCGCATGCATGTGTGGCGTGTCGCCGGAACGATCCTCGCACCCGTTCGCAGCGAACGAGGCGCTGGCACGCAGCTGATGAAATCTCTGTCGATGACAGGCGCGTTGATCGATCGCGTGGTCTCCGATGACATCTACGATACGGTGGCGGTCGATAACGCTGGAGCCAGCGCTAAAGTTGCGCGCCTTCTGGCCGAAAAGGGCCATCGATACGTCACCTTGATTGGACTCAACGAGGTTTCACGCAACGTGCGCACGCGCGCCAGCGCCTTCAAACAGGAAGCGCAAACCATCTGCCCGGATATGCGGGTGGATGTGCTGATGATCGATGAGCGCGAGGACAACTTCCGCGCCCACCTTTCCGACTATCTCGACGCCAACCATCCAAGTGTTGTCTTCTCGCTTTTCCAAAAAGGCACGCTGATCGCGCTTTCTGAATTCCGCCGCCGCGGGCTTCGTTGCCCACAGGATGTAAGCCTTGTTGGTTTTGATGACACCGAATGGATGCAGGTCACCTACCCTGCTGTCAGCGCTGTTGTTCAACCCATCAGCAAATTGGCAGATCACGCCTTTCACAGGTTGCTGGCTAGGATTGAAGGTCAGAGAGGCGGCACAAACAGCGCATCCATTTGCCATCTCGAGCCTTGCTCGCTTCAGCTGCGAGAATCTCTTGTCGAGGTTCCGCCGGTCCTTCCAGCAGAACAACCGCAAGTCATTCAAGGAGCTTGAAAACTTGCAAGGAGCCTAAGACTTCCAAGAACGCCCACAAAAACCGGGCACACGACCAACAGGAGGATTATCATGGTCAACTTTATAGGAAAAATGAACCGATTTACTTTGGTTGCCGCAACTGTAATCGGGTTATGCGCAGCCTCAGGTGCCGCTGCACAAGATGGCGAGTATGGCATCCTGATGAAAACACTGGCCAATCCGTTCTGGGGTGCCATGGGCACCGGCGTTGAAGAAGGCGCTGAAGCTGCTGGCGTTCCTTACTTTATTCAAGCCGTTGAAAGCGATCAGGCTGCCGAACAGCAGCTCAATGTTTGCAACACCATGCTGCAGCGCAGCCCCGTTGCCATGATCACCGCTGCGATCAACTCCACCAACCTCCTGCCCTGCCTGCGTGCAGCTCAAGAATCGGACATCGTAGTCGTTGACCTGGACGGCAACCTTGATCCTGCAATCCTTGAAGCAGAAGGCATCGAGATTGCCTTCCGCATCGGATCGGACAATCTGGCTGCAGGCGCACAGGGCGCGGAGTACATGGCTGAGCAGCTTGGTGCCGATGCAAGCGGCCCAGTGCTGATCATTGAAGGTCTGTCAGGCAATGTCACCGGCCAAGCGCGCGTAACAGGCTTTTCAGAACGGCTTGCAGAACTGGCACCGGGCCTTGAGGTCGTTGCCTCACTTCCAGGCGACTGGGATCGCGGAAAAGCAGCCACGATTACAAACGATATTTTGATCCGCAACCCAGACTTGGTCGGCATCTTTGCAGCCAATGACGGCATGGCGTTGGGTGCCGTTGAAAGCGTTTTTGCTGCCGGTCGCGGTGGTGCGGTTGTGATCATCGGTGTCGATGGCAACTCCGACGCGGTGCGCTCCATCACCGATGGACGTTTGACGGCCTCCGTGGCGCAGTTGCCCTATCTTGTGGGCCTGCAGTCGGTCGAAAATGTAGCAACCGTCCTGGAAGGCGGTGAGGTACCAAGCTTCATCCAGGTGCCCACCATGGTGCTCACTCAGGAAATCCTGGAAGCTGGCACAGAGCCCATGCTTGAGTTCGTCAAGTAACGGAACGCCGCTGGAGACCCCTCCCACCTCTGGCGTTCGTGCGGCGCGCTTCCCTTGTGGCGCGCCGCTCATTTTCCTCGCAGTTCTTAGGTCCCTGGCATGACGGCAAAGCCTACCACCGCGCGCAATACCTCGCTGTTTGGCTGGTGGCGCAGTGCGCAATCTGCATCGCAAGAGCGTTTGCAATTACGGCTCGAATCTCTGGTCGTTCTGATCGGTCTTTGTATCGTGATGAGCCTGCTCTCTCCGTTTTTCTTATCGGTGAGCAATTTTCTCAACATCCTGCTGGCAACGGCCACCATCGGCGTTTTAGCCATCGCCGCAACATTCGTTATCAGCTCTGGCGGGCTCGATCTGTCGCTCGGCTCCGTCATGGGCCTATCCGGTGTTGTCGGCGCCTATGTTGCCGTGACAATCGGTGCACCGGCAGGCTTCGGTGTTTTGGGCTGTCTGGTCGCTGGGTCACTTGCAGGCTTCGTCAACGGTTTTCTGGTCACACGCGCGGGCGTTCCGGCCTTCATTGTCACTCTGGGCATGCTAGGCTTAGCCCGTGGGCTGGCGCTGGTGATTTCCGATGGACGCGTGATTTACGGTCTTCCACCAGAGCTTATCTACCTTGGGCAAGGCAGACCCTTTGGCATCCCGATGCCGGTGATCATTCTGATCGTCACGGCGCTTGTGACCCACTACATTTTGGCCTTCACCCGTTTTGGCCGCTACACGTTGGCCATTGGTGACAATGAAAACGCGGTGCGCACATCCGGCATCAATGTCGAGCGCCACCGGCTTATCCTTTACACGCTGTCGGGTGGTCTGGCCGGTCTGGCAGGCATGCTGTTTATGGCGCGCATCAATGCTGGCGACCCGACTGCCGGCATCACGTACGAACTAACGGCCATCACGGCGGCAATCATTGGCGGAACCAATCTGTTTGGGGGGCGCGGCTCTATTTTAGGCACCATCATCGGTGCGCTCATTATGGGTGTCTTGCAGAACGGGCTGAACCTGTTGGCCGTGCAGTCTTACTATCAGCAAATGGCCATCGGTGCGGTGCTCATCCTTGCCGTGTTCATAGACCAATATCAGTTCCGCAAAGAGGCCAAGGTATGAGCCTTCTTAAGCTTACCAACATCCGTAAAAGCTTTGGTGCGGTGGATGTTCTTCACGGCGTGAATTTGGAAGTCACGGCTGGCGAGGTGATCGGGCTGGTTGGCGATAATGGCGCTGGCAAATCCACGCTCATGAAAACCATTACGGGCATGTACACAGCTGATGATGGCGAGATCACCATGAACGGCCAATCGATCATGGATCTCGACCCCGGCAAGCGCCGCGCGCTCGGTATTGAGATGATCTATCAGGATCTGGCGCTCGCCAAACAGCAGGATGTAGCCAGCAATATCTTCTTAGGTCGCGAGCCAGTGAAGAAGTTCTTGGGCGTGTTGCCGGGCATGGTCGACAAGCGCACCATGGACAAAAAAGCCCAGGAGATGATCGACAGGCTGGGCGCTCATTTGCCCTCCATCAACCGTCCAGTGGGCTCGTTTTCCGGTGGCCAGCAGCAGACGGTAGCCATCGCTCGCGCCCTCACCTTCGATCCGAAACTGGTGATTATGGATGAGCCAACAGCGGCGCTAGCCGTCCGTGAGGTCCAAAGCGTCTTGGAGCTGATCCGCAGCCTGAAAGCTGAGGGCATATCGGTCATTCTGATCTCCCACCGCTTGAACGATGTCCTTGGCGTGACAGACAGAATTGTCGTTCTGCGCCAGGGCGTGGCAACAACAAATCTGGAAACGAAGCAGACGACGATGACTGAGGTTGTCAGTGCCATTGTTGGCGGCAACGATATGGCCGAAGCTGCTGCTCACGAATCCGCCGGTTGACGGCAAAGCGAAAGGAAAACCGATGGAAGGCTTTGGCGTTCATACCAGCATGTGGACCATGAATTGGGACCGTGAAGGCGCCGAGCGCGCTGTCGCAGGCGCGCTGGAATACGATGTGGATTTCATCGAAATCCCGATGCTACGCCCGCGCGATGTCGATACCGACCACACGCGAGCTTTGCTAGAAAAACACAATCTGCGCGCCATCTGCTCGCTCGGTCTGCCAGAGGAAATCTGGCCGACCAACGATGTCGATGGCGCAATCGACTATCTCAAGCTTGCTGCCGATAAGACCAAGGCATTAGGTGGCGAAGCGCTATCGGGCGTCACCTATGGCGGCATCGGGCAGCGTAGCGGCTTACCACCCACGGCAGAAGAATATGACGCCGTGGCGCGTACACTTGGACCGGTTGCAGCCTATGCCAAACAGATCGGTCTGTTGTTCGGCATCGAACCGGTGAACCGGTACGAGAACCATCTAATCAATACTTCGCGTCAAGCCTGCGACATGATCGAGAAGGTCGGCTCAGACAACATCTTCCTGCATCTCGACACCTACCACATGAACATCGAGGAAAAGGGTGCCGGCAACGGCATCATCGATGCGCGTGAGCACCTGCGATACATCCACCTAAGTGAAAGCGATCGCGGCACGCCGGGCGAAGGCACCTGCGACTGGGATGAGATTTACGCCACCCTCGCCGCCATCGGGTTCAAAGGCGGCCTGGCGATGGAAAGCTTCATCAACATGCCGCCGGAGATTGCCTATGGGTTATCTGTCTGGCGGCCTGTGGCCGACAATCATCACGAAGTGATGTCGAAAGGACTGCCGTTCCTGCGCAACAAAGCAAAGCAGTACCGACTGATCTGATGAAGGGGGCCGTCCAGCAGCCTTAGACGGATCGTGTCATGCCGCCATCGATGCGAATGTTCTGCCCTGTCACGTAAGCAGCCTCGTCGGACGCCAAATAGCCAATCAGTCCGGCCACTTCGCCAACCTTGCCATAGCGACCCATGGGCACGCGCTCACGGCGCTCATCTTTCTCTGGCAAGCTGTCGATAAAGCCCGGTAGCACGTTGTTCATGCGCACATTGTCGGCGGCATAGCGATCGGAAAAAAGCTTGGCAAAGCTGGCAACACCAGTGCGAAACACACCTGATGTCGGAAACAGCAAATCCGGCTCGAACGTGGCAAAACTGGAAATGTTGATGATCGTGCCGCCACCCTGCTTGGCCATAATGGGCGCAACCAGCCGCGTGGGACGGATTACGTTCATCAGCAGGTAATCCATGGCCGTGTGCCAATCTTCATCAGTTATTTCCAGCAATTCACCCTTCGGCGCATGACCGGCTGAATTCACCAGCACATCGATACGACCCCAACGCTCCATAGCTGCATCAACCAGCTTTTGCAGGTCAGCGGTCTCAAGGTTGGACCCCGTGATACCAGCGCCGTCCAGTTCTTTGGCAAGCGCTTCGCCTTTGCCGGAGATCGACAGAATGCCAACTCCATAGCCTTTCTCGGCCAAATGGCGCGCAGCAGCAGCGCCCATGCCGCTACCACCAGCTGTAATCAATGCGATTTTTTGCGAAGCCATGTGACCATCTCCATTTTTATTGGTAGCGGCGACCATGCCCAATTGCCTCTACGGCTGCAATGGTCCAACCAAGGCAAAGCGGTGGGAAAGCAATTGACAGCAACCCTGCGACGATGAGATTGCCGCCCCAAGCACAAGGAGATCGCAATGGATATGGGAATTGCCGGACGAAAGGCTCTGCTCACCGGCGCCAGCAAAGGCATGGGCCGGGCTTGCGCGACTGCCTTAGCGCGCGAGGGCGTGGCGATCACCGTCGTTGCCCGCGGGGAAGGAGCACTGAACCAAACCGCCGCTCAGATTCGCGATCAGACCGGTGCGGATGTGACAGCAATTGCTGCTGATGTCACAACGCCGGAAGGTCGGGCGACTGCATTGGCAGCCTGTCCGCAGCCCGACATCCTGCTCAACAATGCCGGTGGTATGAAACCTGGAGATTTTCGTGATCACGACCGCGAGGCTTGGATCGAGGCGCTTGACCTAATGATGCTTGCGCCCATCGAAATGATCCGTGCAACCTATGATGGAATGGTGGAGCGAGGCTTCGGTCGTATCGTCAACATCACCTCGCGTGGGGTGAGAATTCCGCACGCCGAACTTTCACTGTCCAACGGCGCGCGAACAGGATTGGTTGGGTTTTGCGCCGGGATCGCCAGGCTGGGCGTTGCCAACAATGTGACGATCAACAACATACTGCCCGGCATCATCGACAGTGATGGTCAGCGCCAGCATGTGGAAAAACTGGTGGAGACAACGGGCCAGAGTTTTGAGGATATCTGGGCCGTGCGCGCCGCAAAAAGCCCGGCCAAACGGTTTGGCCGACCGGACGAAATCGGCGCATTGTTCGCGTTTCTCGCCTCGTCTCACGCGGGCCTAATGACGGGCCAATCCATCCTCATGGATGGCGGTGACTATCCTGGTACGCTATGACTTTACGTAAACACCTATCCGAGCGCCCGAAGCCCCCTCAAGGAGACACAGCATGACCCTTGCCAAGCCCCCTGCTAAAACTCACAAAAGACCGACCGGCTCTTTCGTTGCGCTTGTCACACCCATGAACGACGACGGGTCTGTCGATTATGAAGGCTTTCGCACGCTGATTGATTGGCACGCTGAGAATGGCACATCGGCCCTGCTGATTATGGGATCAACAGGCGAAGTCTCGATGCTGTCCGCCGAGGAACGTCGCGAAATCATTGCCCGCACGCTCACCATGCGCAAGCCTGGCGTCACCATGTGGTACGGCTGCACCGGCAACAACACAGCGACCACCATTGAATATGTGCGCTACGCCGCCAATGAAGGTGCCGATGGCGCAATCATCGCCGCCCCATCCTATATCTGCGCCGACAATGCTGCGATCACCGACTATGCGTTTGCGGTACTCGACAGCGCTGATCTGGCCATGGGCTTTTACAACAACCCACCGCGGGTAAAGACTGATCTGCACTGGTCAGACCTTTTACGCCTGGCGGATCACCCCAACATGGTGGTGCTCAAGGAATCCACCACCCGTGTTGGTCAGGTTGCGCAAATATGCGCAGCGCAGCCGGATATGTCGATTATGTGCTGCTGTTCGCCCAACCTTGGACTGGTCGTTCCAACCATGGCGCTTGGCGGACACGGCACCGCTAACATGACAGGCAACCTGATCCCACGCGAAATGGCCGTGATCTCAAAGCCATGGGCAACAGGCGAGGATGCTTTTACCTGCCGCAAAGCTTGGTTGGACAATTTGCCAGTGCTGCATTTCGCTTATTCAGCGGTCAATCCGGTCGCGGTCAAAACACTGATGCGTGCCATTGGTCTGCCCTCAGGTCCGCTGCGCGAACCATTGCAGCCCCTGCCCGCCCCCGCGCTGAATGCCGCGCTTGATATGGTGCGGGAGCTCGGCCTTGATCAGCGCTATGGTTTTCGGACCGGGCCCGCAGCCATGGCAGCGGCTGAGTAAGCAGATCAAAGACGCGATTTTGCGATGACCACCCTTGTTCTTGGCGCCGGTGTCATCGGCCTTGCCACAGCCTATGCGCTGCAGAAGGGTGGCCAAGACGTCCACATCGTCGAGCGGTTGAAAGGCCCGGGACTTGCCACAAGTTTCGGCAATGCCGGGGGCCTTTGCCCCGGTTTTGCAGGCCCATGGGCGGCGCCCGGCATGGTTGGCAAAGCGATCAAATGGATGGTGGCGCCTTCAGCCCCGCTAAAAATTAGGCCGCGCCTCGACCCTGCGCAGTGGACCTGGCTGCTGAAGTTCGCCCGCGAATGCGATGCGGGCCGCAGCGCGGCCAACAAACGCGCCATGCAAGCCATCGCCCACTACAGCCAAGATCAGTTGGCTGGTCTGATGGAGGATACTGGCCTGACCTTCGATCATGGCAAGGGTGGCGTTTTGCAAACCTTCAGGTCTGAGGAAAGTTGGCGGGCTGGTCAACGCGCAGCCTCGGTGCTTGAGAGCCTAGGCATTTCCCATCGGCTCGTGCCGCCACATGAGATCGCACAAATTGAACCGGCGCTAGCGGGATCATCCGCCCAATTCACCGGCGCATTGCTCTTGCCGGACGATCAAACGGGAGATTGCGCGGCCTTTTGCCAGGCTATGGCGAGCTGGCTTGAAGAACGCGGTGTTGGCTTTTCATTTGGAACTGATGTCCTCTCCATCGAGATGGTGTCCAACCGTTTCGCAGCACTGCGAACATCACAAGGGCCCATCACCGGCGAGCGGCTTGTGCTAACCGCTGGTCCTTTCGCCAACAAGCTGCTTGCGCCCCTTGGTCTTGGCCAGCCAATCTATCCGGTGAAAGGCTATTCTCTAACGTATACGTTAGATGATGACCTTAATGGACCGCGATCATCGGTAATGGATGAGGATTCTAAACTGATGTTCACACGTCTCGGCAATCGAGTGCGTGTGGGCGGTGTGGCCGAACTGGCAGGATTCGACACGCAGCTACGCGCCGCGCAAATTGATGCGATCCGAGCCGAAACTGAGACGTTGTTTCCCACGCTTGGCGGGGCTTCAGAGCCCTCAGCCTGGTGTGGTTTTCGCCCGATGACACCGGATGGACGGGCGCGCATAGGCGCATCACCCGGTATGGGGGGGTTGTGGCTCAACCTCGGCCACGGCTCCAATGGCTGGACACAAGCCGCAGGCGCCGGCCAGCTGATCGCCGACCTCGTTACGGGGCGCAAACCAGCCATCGATCCACATCCTTACCAACCTAATTAACGGTTGCCGGTTGACGTTAAGGCAATGCTCGCGTCATCTTCTGGTTGCGGGCCAATTCATTTGCAGACAATCCGAAGACAACTAGGGGTAGTAAACATGCGCAGCCAATTCATAAGCTGGTGCGTCGCCGCCATCGTGGCCATCACGCCGATGGCCGCTTGGGCCAATGACATCACAATCGTCATCGGCAGTGAGCCGACAACACTTGATCCGCATGCCGCCGATGATGGCGGCGAGAAAGCGGTCAACGACAATGTTTTCGACACGCTCATGGTGCGCGACACGGAAGGCAATCTGGGTTTAGGCATCGCATCCGCATGGCCAACACAAATCGACCCCAACACGTGGGAGTTCACGATTGAGCCAGGTATCACGTTCCACAATGGTGAACCGCTTAACGCTGAAGCCGTTGCCTTTTCCGTGGAGCGGATGATCGATCCGGAGCTGAACTCCGAGCAACTGTCATATTTCTCTACGCTGTCCGGCGCGCAGGCCATCGACGATCTCACGGTGCAGATCACCACGTCTGGTCCCGACCCGATTCTTCCGGCGCGCATGTACTACTTCATGATCGTGCCGCCCGAAGCCAGCCAAAGTGAAGATTTTGCCCAGGCGCCCATTGGCAGCGGACCCTACAGGTTTGTTAGCTGGGATCGCGGCAACCAAATCGTTCTGGAAGCTGACCCAGACTATCGCGGTGGTGCGCCCGATATCACAGGTGTAACCTATCGCTTCATTGAAGAGTCAGGCACCCGCCTTTCAACGCTGCTTGCTGGCGAAGTTGATCTGGTCACCAACCTGCTGCCAGAGTTCATGGGGCAAGTGCCGCAGGCCGCGTCCATGCGCAGCCTTGAGCACCCAATGGTGCTTCTCAACCACGATGGCGGCATCACCGCTGACACACGCGTGCGCCAAGCGCTGAACTACGCCATCGACAAAGAAGCCCTGGCATCCGCCCTATTTGAAGGGCAGGCTCAGGTTGAGGCTGGCCAGCTTCTTGGACCAACCTATTTCGGCTACAATGAAGACATTTCAGCCTACCCTTATGACCCTGATCGTGCACGCGAATTGCTTGCCGAAGCTGGCGCTTCTGATGGCCAAATCACGCTGGTCAGCACGTCTGGTCGTTGGCTGAAAGATCGTGAACTGACCGAAGTGATCGGCGGATATTGGTCAGCAATCGGTCTTGATGTTGACGTCCAGATTTATGAGTTCGATGAATATCTGCAGCGCCTGTTCCGCTCAGAAGACGGGCAGCGCTCAGACGCCATTTTCATTGTCTCTGGCAACGAACTTCTTGATGCTGACCGGTCTTTCTCAGCCTATCTGGCGCCGTCGGGCTTCGGTGCATCCAACAGCATTCCGCAGATGGAAGAATGGATCACAGCAGCACGCACAGAGATCGATCTTGATCAACGTCAGGCGATCTACGAAGAGGTTGTCGAATATGCCCATGAGGAGGCGCTTCTTACGTTCCTCCTCAACATCAACAACATCTGGGGCATGAGCGAGCGCTTGAGCTGGGAACCACGTGTCGACGGCAAGTTGTTCGTCAGCACCATGAGCGTTGAATAGGCGCATCCGTCTGGAACAGCGCTCATGAGTCGGTTTGTCATCAACCGCCTGTGGCAGGGCGTGATCGTCGTCCTGTCGGTTGTGGTTGTCGTGTTCATCTTGACGCGGCTGATCGGAGATCCAGTGCGTGTGATGCTGCCGTTGGAAGCAACGGCAGAGCAGCGCGCCGCCTTCGAGGCGCAGCTTGGCCTGGACCGGCCGATCTTTGAGCAATTCCTGACCTATGTGCGAGATGTCGCCGTGCTTGATTTCGGGGAGTCGCTTTGGCAGCGGCGCCCCGTTCTAGAGATCATCATCGAGCGGGCACCGGCCACGCTGGTGCTTACCTTTGCCGCGATTGCATTGGCCGTCACACTGGCGGTGCCTCTCGGCGTCATTGCAGCCCTTCGGCCAGAAGGCATTGTGGACCGTATCGTCGTGGTCATAAGCCTGCTGGGCCTTTCAATACCGCAGTTCTGGCTGGGGCTGCTTTTCATCGTCCTCTTCTCGCTCACCCTTGGCTGGCTACCCACATCCGGCGCAGGAGGGCTGGATCACCTTGTTCTGCCCGCCCTCACCCTGGCTTTACCAGCGATGACACGGCTGGTGATGGTGGTGCGCTCAACGATGATCGATGAACTCAACGCGCAATATGTAAAGGTGCTGCGCGCCAAGGGCATGCTGCCATGGCGTGTTATCGGCGTGCACGCTTTGCGCAATTCAGCGGTTCCGATCCTCACCATCGCTGGCTGGGAACTCATCCGCATTGTGTCAGGGTACACAGTGGTGGTGGAAACGGTCTTTGCCTGGCCGGGCCTTGGCCTCACGGCCATTCAAGCCATTGAGCGACAGGACCTGATCTTGTTGCAAGCCATCGTGTTTGTGACGGCGATCATGGTTGTCGTGCTCAATCTGCTGCTTGATATCGTCTACAAAGCGATCGATCCACGCATCGAAATGAGCGCCAAATGAGTATCGTGGAGTCCGACAGCGCGGCGGTCACCGACGCTCCCATCGTGCCAATCAGCGACACTCAAGCCGCTGGTGGCTATTGGGCCGATCTGCGTGCTGACACGCCGGGCCTCATGGGTGCTATTTGCCTTGGCTTCCTGCTCTTCATCGCCGTTTTTGCCCCCTTCCTAGCGCCGCACGATCCTGCAGCGCAGAACATCATTGCCCGGCTTCAACCCCCTATCTGGATGGACGGTGGAACGTGGACCCATCTGCTTGGTACCGATCACCTTGGCCGCGATGTGCTCTCCCGTCTGCTGCACGGATCGCGCATCTCGCTCTTTGTTGGCTTTGCCACCGTGCTGGTCGCCGGTTCCTTCGGCGTTCTGATGGGCTTGATTTCTGGCTATGCCGGCGGGCGAACAGACCAATGGATCACTGGCTTTATCGATACCCAGGTTGCCTTCCCCGGATTGCTGCTCGCGCTGCTGATTTTGGCAGTCATCGGACCAAGCATGACCACCGTGATCGTGGTACTCGCGCTCAACGGGTGGATGGTCTATGCGCGGCTGACACGCAGCGTGGTGCTTGGCCTGCGCCAGACAGCTTTTGTTGAAGCCGCTGAACTGCTCGGCTGTCGTACGGGGCGTATCCTCATCCGCCACCTGTTGCCCAACCTTGCCGCACCACTGCTGACACTCGGCACGCTGGAGTTTGCCCGCATCGTGCTGGCTGAAGCGGCCTTGTCGTTCTTGGGCCTTGGGGTTCAACCACCGGCAACGTCCTGGGGCTTGGATGTGGCACAAGGCAAGGACTACATGTTCCGCGCCTGGTGGCTTGTCACCTTCCCCGGTCTCGCCATTGCTTTCACGGTTCTGGCAATCAATCTCATCGCTTCGTGGCTGCGCGTGACGACCGATCCGGTTGAGCGCGAGAAGCGTTTCGCACGGCGCTTCGGGGCCGCCAAATGAGCGATGCCCTGCTGACCGTTCACGGTCTGGATGTCGAGTTCCTCACCAGGCGCGGCCGCGTGCACGCGGTGCGCGATGTATCCTTTTCTTTGAAACCCGGTCAGGCTCTCGGCCTGGTGGGTGAATCCGGCTGCGGCAAGTCGGTCACCTCACAAGCCATTATGGGCCTGGTACAATTGCCTGGACGCATTGTGGGTGGAGACGTGCGCTGGAAAGGTCAAAGCCTGATCGGACCGGATGCAGCCAAATATCGCCGCGAGGTCTGCGGACGCGACATCGCCATGGTGTTTCAAGATCCGATGACCAGCCTTGACCCGCTGTTCACGGTAGGCGACCAGATCGCCGAGGTTTTGACACGCCATCGCGGACTGTCTGGCGCAGCAGCGCACGAGCGCGCCATTGAGTTGCTCGATATGGTGCACATCTCGCAGCCGCAGAAGCGCGTTGCGCAATTCCCGCACGAGTTTTCCGGCGGTATGCGCCAGCGCGTTTTGATCGCCATGGCGCTCGCCAGTGAACCGGAGCTTTTGATCGCCGATGAGCCAACCACCGCGCTTGATGTGACGGTGCAAGCAAGCCTTCTCGATCTTCTGGCTGAGTTGCAGCAACGGCTGTCGCTGGCCGTGCTCATGATCACCCATGATTTGGGAGTCGTGGCCAAGCTCTGCCACGATGTAGCGGTCATGTACGCTGGCGAAATCGTGGAAGATGGACCGGCCAGCTACATGCTGCACACGCCATCGCATCCCTATACGGCGGGCCTCGTTGCTGCCACGCCTACGCTGGACCATACCCGCCACCGGCTGGAAACAATTGATGGCCAACCGCCCGACCTACGCTTGCCGCGCACGCAGTGCAGTTTTCGACCGCGCTGCGCCAACGCCACCGACCTATGCGCCGCCGCTCCTACCCTCTCTTCTTTGAGCGAAGGTAAGGGACGGCTCGCGTGTCACAATCCCGTAACGCAGCGGGCGCCAGCGGCTGTTGCTGGAGAAAGCGAACACGCGCCATCCGCCCAGACAAACGATGCACCGCTACTCAGCGTGCGCAATCTGTCCGTCCACTATCCGATTGGCAGCCAAGGTCTGTTTGCAAAGCGCGACATACTAAAGGCCGTCGACAATGTCAGTTTTAATATCTGGCCCGGCGAAACGCTTGGGCTTGTTGGAGAAAGTGGCTCCGGCAAAACCACAACGGGTCGCGCTGTTCTACGTGCGGTTCCAGCGACGTCCGGCTCGATCAGCTTTGATGGTCAGGAAATCACCACGCTAGGTCGCGAACCGTTGCGGCGGCTGCGGCGCGACATGCAGTTGATCTTCCAAGACCCCTATTCCAGCCTTAATCCGCGCATGACGGTGCAAGACATCGTGGCCGAACCACTAATCGTTCATGGCATTGAAACCGACGCCAACAAGTTGCGCGACCGGGTTGCTCATCTGCTGGAATTGGTTGGTCTTCCGGCAGACGCTGCTGAACGCCATCCCCACGCCTTTTCAGGCGGCCAGCGCCAGCGGGTCGGCATCGCGCGAGCTCTCACGTTGGAACCGCGCTTCATCATCGCCGATGAACCGGTGTCTGCGCTTGATGTCTCAATCCGCGCGCAGGTCGTCAATTTGATGCAAGATTTGCAGGCAAGTCTTGGCCTGACGTATCTGTTCATCGCTCATGATCTGGCCGTTGTGCGCCACATTGCCGACCGCGTGGCGATCATGAAGTCCGGCAAAATCATCGAAAGCGGCCCGGTTACAGACATTTATTCCAATCCATCACAGCCCTACACGCGGGCGCTGCTTGACGCGGTTCCAGAGATCGGAGACGGCCCTCCTGATGGGATTGAGCCAAATCGCGACAAAGCGATCATCGATGCGTCAGTCGGCTGATAACGATGGAACTATTGAGTGATGGTGGAATACTCTCTGCAGCCTTTGCCGCAGGCTTTGTGGCGGTGGTTTGCGCCGCCATTGTTCAATCCTCAACCGGAATCGGTTTTGGCTTGATCGCCGCGCCGGTGATGCTGCTGATCGACCCCAAGTTCGTTCCAGGCACGATCATTTTTCTCGGCATTATGATCAGTTTTTTGTCGGCTGCGCGCGATGTAAAACACATCAACCGTTCTTATGTGACTGCCGGAATTATTGGGCGAATTCCGGCAGCGATCCTCGCCGCCTCGCTTCTAGCAACCCTGTCGCCAACACTGTTTCAAATCGTCTTTGCCGTTTTGGTTTTGCTCGCCGTGGCCATGTCCCTGTTCGGCCCAGCCATTAAGCCTAGCGTGCCCGGCGCAGCCGTTGCCGGTGTGCTTTCGGGCTTCATGGGAACGCTCACATCCGTTGGCGCGCCACCTTTTGCAATCGCTTTGCAGAACATGCCGCCCAACCAACTGCGCGCGACCATGAATGCTGTCTTGCTGTTGGGCGCCTGCGTCTCGCTCATCTCGTTGGCGATCTTCGGCAGCTTTGGCGCGCCAGATATGGTGCGCGGCCTGGCGCTGATCCCGGCTGTCCTGTTTGGGTTTTACGCCGCACGTTTTGTCATCGCCGATCCACGGTCAGCGCCATGGCTGCGCCCTGCCGTTTTAGGGCTCTGTGTCCTTGCAAGCATCGCGTTGCTCGCGCGCGCGGCAATCACTGTTTTTGCGGCCTAAGCGCCGCGACCGCGGATGCCAATTCAAAATGATCTAGATGCACCTTATTCAGTGGTTTTAGGTCACTTTCGAGCGGGTCTGGAAGCGCTCCTCACGCCAGGTCTCATTCTTCAGGATCGCTTCCATCGTATAGACGGCCTTGGCAATATCATCGGCATCGATGAATAGCGGTGTGATCCCAAAACGCATCACATCTGGCGCCCGAAAATCACCAATCACCTGGTGCGCGATCATCGCCTGCATGCAGGCATAACCGTGCTCAAAGCGGAAGGAAACGTGGCTGCCGCGTGCCTGCGGATCACGCGGGCCGGCAAAAGTGACACCCGGGCAACGCGCCTCGACCTCATTGATGAACATCTCGCTGAGTTCGATGGCTTTTCTGTGCAGATCGGCCATGTCGACATCCTCCCAGATGTCGAGTGCAGCCTCCAACAGGGCAAAGGCCGCGATGGAGGGCGTGCCGATCCGCATGCGCTCAATGGCACCGGGCATCGCGCGGAAATCGGTATCGAAGGCAAACGGCGCTTCATGGGCATACCAGCCCGACAAAGCCGGTTCGACGACATCCAGAAGCCGTGGCGCGACATGGATAAAGGCCGGGGAACCTGGTCCACCGTTGAGATATTTATACGTGCAGCCCACGGCGAAATCGGTGTCCAGCCCGCCGACATCAACCGGAACAGCGCCCGCTGAATGCGCCAGGTCCCAGACCACCACCGCGCCATGCGTGTGGGCCTTCTCGATGACTGCCTGCATGCCATGCCTGCGCCCGGTCCGGTAATCGACTTCTGTCAGCAGCACCACGGCAACCTCATCATTGATCTGATCAAGCACCGCTTCTGGGTCGGGGATGCGCAGCTCGTACCCGTCATCCTTCAGCTTCATCAGCCCCTCGACCATGTAGAGATCGGTAGGGAAGTTACCATTGTCGGAGAGAATGACTTTTCGATCCGGAACCAGCAACAGCCCGGCAGCAACAGCCTGGAAAACCTTGATCGACAGCGTGTCGCCGACCACCGTGCTGCCAGCAGGTGCACCGATCAGCCGGCCTACCCGGTCGCCGAGCGTATTGGTTTGCATAAACCAGTTTTTGGTGTTCCAGCCCTTGATCAGCTCGGTACGCCATTCATCATTCAGAAAGCGTTCCATCGCTTGCGGCGCGGCCTTGGGCATTGGCCCCAGCGAATTGCCATTCAGATAGATCATCCCTTGCGGGATATCGAACATCGCGCGGGTTTTGGTGAAGTCGGTCATGCTTTCTCCGGTGCACGCAAACGCGGCAAAAACTAAGCGATGTTAGCCGAATGCCAGACATTTTTGATCGTCATGTAGCTTTCCAGCCCTTCGGTGCCGCCTTCGCGTCCGTAGCCACTGGACTTCACGCCGCCAAATGGCGTTTCAGGCAAGGAGGCCTCCAAAGTGTTGATGGAAAAATTGCCCACTTCCACTTCATCAATCATGCGGTCAATGTAGTCGGCACGATTGGTGAAACCATAGCCCGCCAGCCCATAGGGCACAGCATTGGCCTCTGCGATCGCCTCATCCAAATTTTTCACCGAATTGAGAATGGCGATAGGGCCAAAGGGCTCTTCCTGCATGATATTTGCAGTGTTCGGCACATGGGTCAGAACCGTCGGCTGGAAGAAATACCCCGTATCGCCATGGCGCGCGCCGCCAGTGCGCACCTTGGCTCCCTGCGCCACTGCATCCTCCACCAAATCGGTGAGAAAGGGCACGCGCCGTTCATTGGCCAGCGGCCCCATTTCAACACCGTCTTCCATACCGTTGCCAACCACGGTGGCAGCGGCTCGCTCAGTGAATTTTGCAGCAAATGCGTCAAATATGCTTTCGTGAACAAAGAACCGCGTCGGCGAGGTGCAGACCTGTCCGGCATTGCGCATCTTGCGCACCGCGCCGCTGATCGCAGCCTTGTCCACATCGGTATCTTCGCAGACGATAACAGGCGCGTGGCCACCCAGCTCCATCAACACACGGGTGTCGCTTTGCGCTGCAAGCTCCGTCAGATGCCGGCCCACGCTTGTGGAACCGGTTAGAGCGACCAGCCGCACAGAGGGCTGTGGGATCAGGAACTGCGAGATGTCCGAGGGTGTGCCAAAAACCAAGTTCAGCACACCATCGGGTAGGCCTGCTTCTTCGAACGCACGCGCAATATAAATGGCACCGGCGGGTGTTTCTTCTGCGGCTTTGAGAATGATGGAACAGCCAGAGGCTAGCGCTCCAGCGATCTTGCGAGCCGGCTGGCTCATTGGGAAGTTCCACGGCGAGAATGCTGCCACCACGCCGATTGGGTGGTGATGCACGGAAATCTTGTTGCCTGGTGCGGAGGGTATGACGCGGCCATACATGCGCATCGCTTCGCCGGCATCCCATTCAAAGAACTCGACGCCGCGAATGACTTCCAGCCGGGCCTGCGCGAGCGGTTTGCCATGCTCAGCCGTGATGGCGTGGGCGATCTCCTCCTGCCAATCCCGCAGGATCGCCGCCGCCCGTAGCATGATATCAGCGCGCGCACGCGGTGGGGTCTTGCGCCAGATTCTGAAACCCGATTCCGCAGCCCTCAACGCATCCTCCAGATCGGACATTTCAGCATGTGGGAGGCGTCCGAGCTCCTCTTCAGTGGCCGGGTTCACCACCCGTAGAGTCTCGGCGGTTTCACGCCATGCGCCGCCGATGAAGAGTTTCAGGCCTGGGTAGGTGCTCATTGCGACCTCGATACAGTCTTTGCGTTCGAGCAAAGTTTCCTGCGCGCTGGCAATTACTACAATCGAATTGAACAAATACTGATATCAGAAAGACGAATATCAGAGCGACTGAGGACGCAAACTCACATCTCGGTCGCCGCCGCCCTGAGCGCCTCCAGAAACGTGCTGCCGGCGGGCGAAAGGCTTTGCTTGCCCCGGTAGGACACCCCCACCGGACCAGCGCCAAAGGGCGCCACCCAATCGATACCAGCCAAAAGCTCCCCCTGAATATCCAGTGCGGCCACATGGGCCGGCATGAGGCCTATAAAATCATGGGCCATCAGAAGCGAGCGGTTGGCCAGATAGGAGACCGATTCAATCGCCGTATGGGGCACATACTGCTCCTGCCTTATGAAAAACTGGTCAGTCTGTCGGCGCAGCGTTGTCTCCACCGGCGGCAGGATCCAGCCAAAAGGTTTGAGCTGCTCAAACGAGACGTTCGCCTGCTTGGCGAGCGGGTGTTGGATACCGGCTACGGCCAGAACGCGTTCATCAAAGAACTTTTCCTGGGTGATGTTTTCCCGGTGCCGATGGCTCGGCAGGCGCCCCACCACCATGTCGATCTCGCCAGAAAGCAAGGCTGGCATCAGCACCTCATTGGTGCCCTCGACGATCTTGATCGCAACATTGGGTCGGTCCTTTAACAGCCGTTCCACGGCCATCGGCAGCAAAGAGGGAGACGCGGCCAGCAATGTGCCCACGACGACACGACCGCTGCTTCCCTCATTGAGATCATCAAGTTCCTGGGCCGCATTTGAAACCTGGGCGAAGATGAGCTTGCCGTGACGGATCAGAGACTCGCCAAACACAGTTGGCACAACGCCCCGATTGGTGCGGTCGAAAAGCTTAACCTCAAAATCCAGTTCAAGGTCCTGGATCATCTTGGTCGCTGCCGGCTGCGAGATGCTCAGATCATGGGCAGCGTTTTGAATGCTGCCATGCTGACCGACGGCGACCAGCAGGCGCAACTGCCGTAGTTTCAGGCGTGTCAGTGCACGTTCAACAATACGGGTGTGGCGGGTGGCCATGACGTATCCTTAGAGCGTTACCTAAAGCGTGATCGGATCAAGCTGGCGCTCGATGGCCGAGATCGCGCTCATGGCCGCTAGGGCCGAGCTGCGAGGATTGTCTGGCAGGGCCTTACCTTCGATTTGGAAGGAAAACCGCCCAAATGCACCTGCGGCATGAATTTCGTGGATGTTGGCGCTTATGGAAGGGTCGGCCACAAGCTTCACCTGGGTCGCATCGAACCCTGTGCCTGCAAGCGCGACCGCAGCGGCGACATTGGCATTTTTGGGATAGGTTATCGCCGCCTCACGCGCGGTTCCTTCGAAGTGGATTTTTGCTGTGTCCAACTGCTCAAGATCAAGATGGCTCTCCGCCGGTGATCCCAGCCAGCTGCGCGGCGGCTTGCGCCCAATATACGTCACCTCGGTAAGGCCGCCGACCTTGGCTGCCTGAAGACAATCGAGCGCACCAATAGCGCCGCTGGCCAAATGGAGTTTCGCCCCACTGCCGCGCGCAGCATCTGCCAGGTTTTTTGCCAGAACGTTATCAGCCAGCGCGCCCAGTGAGATGGTGATCAGGTCAATACCGCGCTCCAGAACAGCGCGTCCATGTTCGGCCAAGGCAGCATGCCCAGCACACTCCACCATCAGCGTGATGCCTGGCGGTAGATCAGCAACCGATCCGATATGGGGGGTGCTGTCAGCGGAGGTTTCCTCCAGGTGGCAGGATCGCGTCACAATCACATGCGGTCCGAGACTGCGCTCATAGAGAGTTCCCGCCACATATCGCCCAATAGCGCCCTCCCCGATGATGCCGATCTTCATAAAACCCTCCTGGTCCGCAATCGAGCGTATCGGAAAGTATAAGCGCTTTGATATCAAAATATTGGATACCCAGTTTCTGTCAATGGGCTTGGTTTTCCGGCAACAGCGCTGCCTTAGTATCTCCATCAAGCCGCGCTCCAGGAGCCTCACGCGCCCTTGTTCGCCGGGAAATACCCTCCGACCGGAACCCATGCTCATGAACTATGCCAAGAATGAAGCCAAAGCCTATGCCCGCGAAACCATGCGGGGCATCTGGGCAGCGGCTCTCAACCCGTTTGACGACAATCTGGACCTCAACGAAGCCGGGCTGCGCCGCAACATCCGGCATTGGATCGATGATCTGGAGATCCAGGGGCTGTTCATCGCCGGCAAGCAGGGCGAGTTCTGGTCGATGTCACTGGAAGAACGCAAACGCAACATGACGGTCGCGGTTGAGGAATGCGGTGACAAGGCCGGTACGATCATGTCGATCTCCGACCAGAACGTCGATACCGTGCTAGAGCTTGGCCACCACGCACAGGACTGCGGGGCGGACTATGTGGTGGTGCACGCGCCGATGCTCAGCTTCTGCCATGACCGCGATGAAGTGCTTTATAACTATTACAAATATCTCTGCGACCGCCTCGATATCGGCATCGCCATGTGGAGCCATCCCGACAGCGGCTATCTGATGGAGCCAGAAACCTGTGCGCGCATTGCCGACCTGCCCAACATCATGGCGATCAAATACTCAGTTCCACGCGAGATGTATGCCCGCCTGACGCAGATGGTGGGCGACAAGATTCTGGTCTCGACATCGGCGGAAGATGACTGGCTGGACAATATCGAGGAGCTTGGCTGGCAGCTCTACCTCTGCTCTTCGCCACCTTACCAGTTGCAGACCAAGAATGATCGGCGGATGCACGAATACACCCAGCTGGCGTTTGCCGGAGATTTTGATGCCGCAAGGCTGATGCGTGATAGCTTGCAGCCTGTACGTGATGCCATCCGCACCACCAAGCCAGGCGGCAAACCGACGGCGCATGGCAAATACTGGCAAGAGCTTTTAGGTCAGGTTGGTGGTCGCGTGCGTCACCCGATGCTGGAACTGACCGAGATAGAGAAAGCCGCCACCAACGCTGCTTTCGAGGATTGCGGCCTTCAGCTCTAATCCCAGGTCATCAGCGGCACAGCGCTGCTGTTTCTGGGCCAATCAGATATCAGGAATACTGATATCCACTTTCCCGGAAACAAATATTGCTTTGCCTCCATTTCTCCTACGCTTTGGCCTTGAAAGCAGTGTTGCAGCAGCGAACAATGCACCAGGCGGGAGGAACCCATGAGCGAACATCCAACATTGAAGCCCTTCAACTTCAAGAAGTGGGTCGAAGACAACGCTGACAAGCTACGTCCGCCCGTTGGCAATCAGCTTCTGCACAAAGAAGGCAACATGATCGTTATGGTCGTTGGCGGGCCGAACACCCGCGTCGATTTTCACGATGATCCCGTCGAAGAATGGTTCTTCCAGCAAAAGGGCGACATGATGCTGAAGATCGCCGATGGCGGCAAAATCTACGATGTGCCGGTGCGCGAAGGCGAAGTCTTTCTCCTACCGCCGCACGTACGCCACGCGCCCCAGCGCCCCCAAGAAGGATCTGTCGGCATTGTCGTCGAGGCGCCTCGTCAGCCCGGCATGAAAGAGGGCTTTGAATGGTATTGCTTCAACTGCCAGGGACTGGTGCACCGCGAAGAAGTGGCGCTGGATGGTCCTGAAGGCATCGTTACGGCATTGCCTAAGATTTACGATGCGTTCCATAACAGCATAGAGGCGCGCACCTGCCCCAATTGCGGCGAAGTTCACCCGGGCAAAGGCAAACCGCCTGAAGACTGGGTGCAGCTCTGAAACCCATGCGAATGAAACAAGGATCAGACCAATGAATACCATTGTTAAAGCACTTACAGGGACCGCCATTGCGCTGGCCTCAACAGGGCCCGCCTTTGCAGAAGAGTTCCGCCTCGGCCTAATCACCCCACCGCCCCATATTTGGACCGTGGCAGCCGAGGCTTTCGGTGCTGAACTGGCCGAGGCCAGCGGCGGCACACACAGCGTGACAGTCTTCCCGGCGCGCCAGTTGGGCAACGAAGCTGAGATGCTCCAGCAGCTGCAAACCGGCGCATTAGATATGGCCTTCATGACGGTGGCCGAAGTCTCCAACCGCGCACCTGATTTCGGCGCTCTTTATGCACCCTATCTGGCGGACGACATTGCACACGCAGCACGTATCCTGCGCAGTGAAACAGCCCAAGGGATGCTTGACCAGCTACCGGCGCAAGTTGGCGTTGTCGGAACAGGCTATGGCATGGCGGGCTTGCGCCAGATTGTCAGCCGCGGCGACATCACATCTGCTGAAGACTTGGCAGGCCTCAAGCTTCGGATCACGCCGTTTGAGCCAATCCTGGATTTCTACAATGCGATCGGGGCCGCGCCGACGCCGATGCCGTTGCCTGCCGTCTATGACGCACTGGCAAACGGACAGGTTGATGCGATCGACATGGATGCCGAGCTGATCTGGATTCTCAAATACTATGAGCACGCCGACACCGTCGTGCAGTCAGATCACATGATGTTCCCAATGGTGGGTCTGGTTTCAGCCCGTGTCTGGGCAGGGCTGTCTGAAGAGGACCGCGCGATGATTGGCGAGCTGATGGCCAGCCACGTCGATAGCACCATCGACGCCTATGTCGAGCGGGAGCAAGGCTGGCTGGACCAGATCCGCGAGACAGGTCGAACTTACACAGAAGTCGATGAAAGCTTCTTCGGCGATGCCATTGACGCCTGGAACGAGATTTGGTCTGAGCGCTCTTCAGTCCTTGATGATCTGCGTGAGGTTGCGGCTGAAACGGCACAGTAATCGCACAGACATACACGGTCAGGGCGCGTACCTGGGTGCGCGCCCTGAATTTTTGGAGAGAGAGCCCTATGATCGGACGGATCTCAGCCCGGTGGGCACGTGTCGAACTGATGCTTGCAGCCCTTCTGGCCCTGTCGATCACGGTTCTCATCCTGCTCAATGTCGTCACTCGCAGCATCGGGGCGGCTCTCTTCTGGGTCGATGAGCTGGCGATCTACGCCATGGCCTGGATGACGTTTCTGGGCGCGTCAGCCGCTCTGCATTTCGGCCACACCATCGTAATCACGATCCTGACCGATGCTCTACCATCCCTCGTGCAACGCGTTGTCGCCAAGCTGGTAGACTTGGTGGTTCTTGCCTTCGCGCTCTTTATGATCTGGTTCTGCTGGCGCTGGTACTCGCCGCTGGAGCTTGCCCGAAACGGCTTTGACACCCAGGCCTTTCAGGGAGCAACTTTCAACTTCATCTACGCTGAACCGACCACGACCCTTGGCATCCGCAAATACTGGGTTTGGATGGTGATGTGGGCCTTTGCGATCGGCGCGACGTTGCACAGCTTTGCCAACCTGCTCGGCCAGGGTGCCGCTGAGCGAGACACCCAGCCATGACGCCGCTGATTTTCGCCTTCAAGCTGCTTATTGCCGTTCCTGTTGCACTTGTCTTGGCGCTCACAGCGATCTGGTACATCTGGGAAAGTGGCAACACAGTTCTCTATGACAGCTTCGCCCAAAAGATGTTTTCTGGGTTGGAGAACTATGGGCTTCTGGCCATTCCTCTTTTCATGCTCACCGGCGAGTTGATGAACGAGGGCGGCATGACACGGCGGCTGATCAATGCAGCAAGGGTCTTCGTCGGCGGCTTTCGCGGCGGCTTGGCCTATATCAACCTGCTGACCAACATGTTCATGGCGGCGATCATCGGCTCTGCGACAGCTCAGATTGCAGTCATGGCACGCGCCATGACGCCTGAGATGGAAAAAGAGGGCTACGACAAGGGATTTGCCGCCGCAACAACGGCAGCTGGTGGTTTGCTGGCGCCGGTCATCCCACCCTCCATGATGTTCGTGATCTATGGGGTGCTGGCGCAGATCCCAATTGGCAACATGTTCTTGGCCGGCATTTTGCCAGGCCTTCTGTTGGCGGCGACTTTCGCTGCGGTGATTTTTGTCATCGGGCTTACCGCGGAGTTTCCCAAGGGCAATTGGTTCAATCGCAAAGAAAGCTACACAGCGCTCCTGCATTGCCTGCCCGCTGCGCTCATTCCACTGGCCATCATTGGCGGCATTTTGTTTGGCATTGCCACCCCCACCGAGAGCGCCGCTATCGCCTCGCTCATCGCTTTTCTGATTGGCTGGCTGGTCTATGGGGAACTGAAGCCAAGCGCCCTGTTGGGCATGTTCAAACGCACGGCCATGAACGCGTCGATGGTCGTCTTCATGATTGCCGCAGCCAACGTGTTTGGTTGGGTGATCATCTACGAAGCCCTACCGCAAAAACTGGCCGCCCTGATCACGTCGATCACCAGCGATCCCTTTGTGTTTCTGCTGATCGTCAATCTGATCCTTCTGTTTGTTGGCATGCTGGTCGATGGGATCGCAGCGGTGATCCTCATAACGCCCATCTTGTTGCCGATCGCCATGAATAATTATGACATCAGCCCCTACCAGTTTGGCGTGGTGATGTGCTTGAACTTGGTGTTGGGGCTGCTGACACCACCAGTGGGCGTGGGGCTCTATATCGCCTCCTCGGTGAGCAACGTCTCACCTTGGCGCATCCTGAAATCCCTCTGGCCGTTCTTGCTGGCTGTTGCAGTGATCCTTGTCCTGCTAAGCCGATTTCCCTGGATATCGACCGCCCTTATTTAGGCTGAGGACCCATAACCGCACGATACTCACGCGGATCTTATCATCAAGCAGCCGCAGTCTCGTGCGGGTGTTTGCCAAGAATGATCATGCCCAGCAGATCATCATCGGTGACATCGGCCACATTGACGGTGCCCACCAGCTTGCCGTTCTTCATCACGCTGGCACGGTCGCACAGCTCCATCACCTGATGCACATCATGGTCGATAAGAAAGATGCCAATGCCCTCGGCCTTCAACTGGCTGATAAGCTCAGAAACCATCTGCGTTTCGTGAGGTCCAAGCGCGGCGGTCGGCTCGTCCATAATCAAGATACGGGCGTTGAAATAAACCGCACGCGCAATCGCCACCGACTGGCGTTGACCGCCTGACAAGGCCGCAACCGGCGCAGAGAACTTCTGAAAATTCGGGTTCAGCCGCCCCATGATTTCACGGGTTTCAGCTTCCATCGCGGCATCGTCAACCAGCCCAAGGGGGGAAACAAGCTCGCGGCCGAGGAAGAGGTTTGAGGCCGCATCAAGATTATCGGCCAGCGCGAGCGTCTGGTAGATCGTCTCAATATTGTGCGTGCGAGCATCGCGCGGATTGGTGATGGAGACTTTTTGGCCATTGATGAAAATCTCGCCACCATCGGGTTGATAGGCGCCCGACAGCATCTTGATCAGCGTTGATTTGCCCGCGCCATTGTGACCAAGAAGCCCAACAACTTCGCCGGGATAAAGATCAACGGTCACATGATCGACAGCTTTGACCCCACCAAAGGAGATCGACATGTCGCGCATTTCAACAAGCGGTGTGTCTTTGTCGGCCATCAGGTGATCCCCGCACGTTTGCGATACACAATATCTATCCAGACGGCGAACACCAAAACAGCCCCGACGACGATGTTCTGGTAAGGCGCGTCCACGCCAACCATCGCCATCCCTGACTGCAGCGATTGCATGATCAGCGCCCCAAGAATGGCGCCGAATATTGTGCCGACGCCGCCTGCAAGCGCCGTCCCGCCGATCACGGCAGCGGCAATCACCCTTAGCTCGTCCAGCGTGCCGATATCATTGGTGTGATTGGCAAGACGTGAGGACGCGACCACAGCCGAGAGTGCCGTCAGTGCCCCCATCAGAGCGAACACTTTGACGGTCAGCATACGCGTGTTGATGCCCGAAAGCTCCGCCGCATCTGGGTTACCACCGGTGGCAAAGATGTAACGCCCAAGGCGCGTACGCTTGGCGATAATCGTCATGCCGATGGCCACAGCTATCAATAAGAGCACTGAGATTGGCAAACCATAGGTCGCCGTGAAATCTTCCGGCATCACCTCCCCACGTGCCTCGAACATTCGCCGCAAGCGGGCGCTAGGAATCTGGTAGCTGTTCAAAATCCAGATGAACCCCATGATCGTGGCGACCATGATCCCGGACAAAGTTAGTTCAGCCCACAAAGGCTTGGCAGCAAAGCCATGCTTTTCCTTCGCCCGCCTGCCGTTCCATTGCAGGGCGATGGCTGCCAGTGCTGCCAACGCACCGAGAATCCAAGAAACCGTTGGTCCAAGCGTGCCGTTGATGCCGCCGAAAATCATGAAATTCTGATCGAGCGGGCCAATCGTCTGACCATCAGTGAGGAACCAGCCAACATTGCGCCAAACGAGCAAGCCACCCAACGTGACGATGAAGGCCGGAATGGTCAGGTAGCCAATCATCCAGCCGTGAAAGGCACCAATCAAAGTGCCGGCCAGCAGACCAACCAGGATCGTGATCGGAGCGGTCAACGGGTTATTCAGACCAAGGCCCAACATGTCAGGCAAGATCGCTGTTTGCGTCATTGCCATAATGGCCGAGCAGGTTGCCAGCAACGCACCGACGGACAGGTCGATATGACGAGTCACGATCACGAACACCATGCCGCAGGCCATAATCGCCACAGACACGGTTTGGATCGTCAGATTGAAAATGTTGCGTGGCGTGAGAAAGCGGCCATCGGTGAAAAGGTCAAACCCCACACAGAGCAAAACAAAGGCGCCCACCATGCCGAGCAGACGCATATCAAGCTCAAGCTGCTGAAGTGGGTTCTTACGTTGGGCAATGGGGCGATGGTCCGTATCGGTCATATCCGATCTCCAGCTATCGGCAGGACGAAGAAAAAATGCGCCCCGATCGGACGGGGCGCATTCTAAAAGCTTTCAACAGTCAAGATCGTCAACCGATCAGTTGCAAGGCGCTGGGCCATCCGTGACGCCCTGGCAAAGAGCGTCAAGTTCGATCCAACCAGCGTCAACAACCACGGACAAGTTTTCAGCCGTGATGGGCTGTGGTGCCAGGAACATGGATATCATCGTCGTGCCGCCCGGTGAGGTCCACTCTTGAGCGCCATCTACAGCGTCCATCATGGTGCCACCGGCCAGGGCCACGGCGATTTCACCAGCAGCGCGACCAAGGTCACGAGCATCTTTCCAGACTGAAACAGTCTGAGTGCCAAGAGCAACACGGTTCAGGGCAGCGTGATCACCATCCTGGCCGGAGACTGGAATACCATCCATGCCCTGGGCAGTGAGAGCCGCGACAACACCGCCTGCGGTGCCGTCATTGGACGCCACAACAGCATCAACACCATTGTCTTCAGCGGTCAGGATCTGTTCCATGTTGCGCTGTGCGTTGGCTGGCAGCCAGCCATCGGTATAGGCCTCGCCGACGATTTCAATCGCGCCGGAATCGATGGCAGCTTGCAGGATTTCCTGCTGACCACCGCGCAGGAAGTCGGCGTTGGGATCGGTGGGCGAGCCCTTGATCATCACATAGCGACCTTCTGGCTGAGCTTCCAGCACAGCACGCGCCTGCATACGGCCAACTTCGACATTGTCGAAGGTGAGATAGAACGCGCGTGGATCTTCGATAAGACGATCATAAGCAACAACCGGAATGCCTTCATCAGCAGCAGCCTGAACCGCGGGACCGATGGCCTGTGCATCCTGCGCCAAAATGATCAGCGCATCGACACCCTGAGCGATCAGGCTTTCAATGTCGGACAATTGTTTGGAAGCCGATGACTGAGCATCGGTCGAAACATAGGTCGCACCGGCAGCTTCAAGAGCAGCAACGATGGCTGCCTCATCTGTTTTCCAGCGTTCTTCTTGGAAGTTCGACCAGCTAACGCCGACAGTCATCTGCGCATAAGCGGTCGTTGCGAAAAAGGCAGCGAACAAGGTCGCAGCCATCAATTTGATAAGCTTCATGGATTGTTCTCCCAAATTTCCCTTGCGTGTTCCGTTGCCCGGAACATCATGCGAGGCAAGCGTAGCATCATTTTTTTGATGCGCAAATTAAATATCACTTTGCTCACATTTTCACCCTATTGGGCACCTGCACACACGGCGAGCAACAGACCTTGCCGATTTATTTTCTTTGGTGAATTATAAGCGGCAGGAGGCGCCCGTGCCTGATACCATCCGCATGTCATCCAGTTCCGATCAGCGCGAATCCAGTCGCCATCAGGTGCTTGAGACCATTCGCAATGCCGGTCGTATTGCGCGCATTGATATTGCCAAACAGACGCAAGTGAGCCCGGCAACCGTCACCGCCATCACCTCAGAATTGCTCGGTGCAGGCTTGATTGAGGAAATTGAGCCTGAACCAGATCGCACCACTGTAAAACGTGGGCGCCCAAGGGTTTCCCTTCGCATTTGCGGCGATGCTCATCTCATCGCGGGCATCAAAATTTCCGACAAAACCGCGACGGCCATTCTGGTGGATTTTGATGGCAACACAGTCGGCCATCGAGAAACACCCCTGCCCGCCTCTGTCGTAACCCCAGATCACCTGGTCACGATCGTTCGCAGCCTGCTGGAGCAGACAACGCAAACGGCTGGACGCCAACTGTCGGACATTTCAGGCGTTGGTATTGGCCTTGCTGGCCTGATCGATGCCAAGCGCAATTTTGTCTACTGGTCGCCATCGCTCAATAAGCGAAACGTTGAACTTGGCCGCTGGCTCGATGCTGCCCTGCCTTTTCCCTCCTTCATCGACAATGATGCTAACCTTGTTGCGATGGCCGAACAGCAATTTGGTGTGGGGCGCGGGGTCTCTGACTTCATCGTCATCACCATTGAGCAAGGTGTCGGCATGGGCATAGTGATCGATCACGCGATCTACCGTGGCGAACGCGGGTGCGGCGCTGAGTTTGGCCACGCCAAAGTTCACCTTGATGGCGCCCTGTGCCGGTGCGGTCAGCGCGGGTGCCTAGAAGCCTATGTCGGCGACTATGCGCTGCTTCGCGAAGCAAGCATTCTCAACAGCACGCAGCCCGAAAGCGACCTCGCTGCGCTCTATCAACAAGCGCAGAACGGTGATGCAATGGCGCGCTCGGTCTTTGATCGGGCCGGTCGCATGTTCGCCATGGGCCTGGCGAATATCATCAACATTTTTGACCCCAAACTTGTTGTGCTTTCCGGCGAGCAAATGGAATACGATTTTCTCTATTCGCAAGATGTCCTGGAGCGTGTGTGGGCATCCATTGTTCATGTCGATACGCAGCGCCCAGAAATTCGAGTCCACAAATGGGGCGATCTCATGTGGGCAAAGGGTGCTGCTGCCTACGCGATTGAACGGGTCTCGAACACCACCATTCAAAGGCTTGCTGCCCATGCGGCGTAGCATACTAGCCTGCCTATCGGCAACGATGATGCTGGCTGGGATCGGGAAGGGTCTGACTGCGCCACGATTTGAGCCGCGCGCCATTGGCCCACACGTTTATGGCGGCGGATGGGAGCATTTTGTCGGCGGCGGTTTGGCAGCCTTTGACTGCAACGGTGACACCCTGCCGGAGCTCTATGCTGCTGGCGGAGAAAACCTGGCACAGCTTTTCTTGAATACGTCTGAAACGGGCAGACAACTCAGCTTTGAGACCCAAACATCCCAGGCGCTGGCGCTCACCGGAGTCATCGGCGCTTATCCACTCGATATCGATAGCGACGGCCATCTCGACCTTGCGATCCTTCGCGTCGGGGAAAACCTCTTGATGCAAGGGTTGGGTGACTGCCAATTCGCGCCGTTTGACACGCTCGAGTTTGAAGGCGGCGATGACTGGAGCACGGCCTTCTCAGCCACATGGGAGGACGGAGAACAGCTGCCAACCCTAGCGATTGGCAACTATGTCGACCGCAACAATCCCGACGGCCCGTTTGAAGCGTGCGACGACAATATCTTGCTGCGACCGCAGGGCGAGCGCTATGGCGCGCCCTCACCCCTCACGCCTGGCTATTGCGCGCTGTCGATGCTTTTCACAGATTGGGGCCGACACGGGCGCGCCGACCTGCGCATCTCCAACGACCGTCACTATTATGTGCGCGGCGGAGAAGAGCAATTGTGGGCCATGGAGCCCACCCCCAGACTCTATGGGCCTGAGGATGGTTGGCAGAGCCATAAGCTTTGGGGCATGGGCATCGCAACGCGCGACCTTGATGGCGATGGGTTGGCGGAAGTTTACCTCACCTCTATGGGCGATCAGCGTTTGCAACTGATCGAACCGGAAGCAGACGCACCGACGTTTTCGGATGCACCTTTCGACGTGGGCGCTACCGCACATCGGCCCTACACAGGCGGTGATGGGCGACCATCAACGGGTTGGCATGCCGCGTTTGGCGATGTGCAAAATGATGGTTTGGCGGACCTCTTCGTCGCCAAGGGCAATGTGGAACAGATGCCTGGCAGCGCGATGGATGATCCCAACAACCTGTTGCTCGGCCAAGCTGGCAGGCTGCACTTTACCGAAGCCGGCCTGGAAGCTGGCATTGCCAGCCTGCATCGCAGTCGCGGCGCGGTGCTAATGGACCTCAACCTTGATGGCCGCGAGGACCTGGCGGTTGTCAATCGCGGCGCACCAATGGAGCTTTACGAAAACGTCACGCCCGACACCGGGAACTGGCTTCAGGTAACGCTTCACCAGCCCGATGTGAACCGGTTCGCGGTCGGTGCCTTTGTCGAAGTCAGCGCGGGCGAGCGCCGTTGGGTCCAAGAAGTGATCGTTGGCGGTGGCCACGCAGGCGGCACGTCAGGCGCGCTGCACTTCGGCCTTGGCGAAGCGGAAACGGTAGAGCTCCGCGTGCACTGGCCGGGTGGCGAGATAGGTGACTGGCAACCGCTCGCGACCGACCAGCGCGTGACCCTCACCCGCCCTTAGCGATCAACCGGCAATCCGCTAGGTACAGTTTGTGGAATGCCAAGTCGACCTTCCAGTGAACCAGGATCGGTGAGCGCGTCCAGAAACGCCAGAATATCGGCAATCTGATCATCGCTGAGGCTTACCGGTTCCAGATCATTGGCTTCGGCAATCACAGCAAGTTCTCGCGGATCGTCCATCACGCGCCAATCGCTAGCGCCCTCTAGCGCAGGCAAAATCGCCTGACGTCGATCATAGGCATAAAGTGAGGCCACCGGATCAAGGTGATGACGCACCACCGCTTCGAGCGTGCCGTAAGCGCCCGCATGGCCGTAAGGCGCAGTGTGCACCACATTGCGCAAGGATGGCGTGCGGAACGCGTAGGCGTCTTCAAGCGCGCCAGTCACTCGCATACGACCCTCGTCGCGAGCATGGTTTTCAAAACGCGCCGCCTTGCCAGGACCCAATTGCGGCATCGCGATTGCGTGGAATGCATGGTCTGTTTGAAACGTTCCAGCATGACATGCGCTACACCCAGCCTCCCCGTAAAACAGGTCCATGCCGCGCTTTTGTGAGGCAGAAAGGGCATCCTCGCCAGAAAGATGGCGGTCATAGGGGCTGTCGGTGGCGCGCCACTCGAAGCGGATGAAATCGGCAATCACATTGCCAATATCGGCAAAGGTTATCGGCTCGCCTTCTCCCAGCACAGCATCGAATTGCGCCCGGTAGGCAGGGACAGTGGCGACACGTTCAGCGATCTGATCCCATGCACCGCCCGGTAGGGAAAGGTGCCCCAAGCGCACGGCCTGAGCGATAGGGTTTTCCGAATAGTGCCCCGCCATCTCATCGGCGGAAAGCACCGGAAACATGGCTTGAGCGGCCAGCACCGAGTCAAAGCCTTCAGCCATGGACTCGCCCAGCGGCGTACGAATGCTATGCGGCAAGGAAGGATCAGCTTCCAACCGCCCATCATGGAACATCACCGAAAACTCTGGCTCGCCGAGATTGAACAGTGCCGGTGCATTGCGCGGCAGACGTTGCTCAGGAAAATTATTGGGATCAGGCACGCGGTCAGGCCCAAGACCACTCGCGCCATCGCCAAGAGAGAGCGAGACCCCATCGCTGGTGCCAAACCGCGGGTGGTGGCAGGTGGCGCAGGACACCTCCTGATTGCCCGACACGATCGGATCATAAAAGAGCAACTGTCCAAGCTCGACCCGCCGCATATCAAGAGCAGCCTGACTGGCAAAACCCCAAGCTGGCAAAACCACAAGTGGTGCGAGCATCAGCGCAATCAGCGGCCATCTCATGCGTTTACCTCGATAGCGTCCATAGTGTTTGTTCGGCACGATGATGCTGCAATTATACACACCTCGGCAATCAGCATATGCAAATCGTGCCCTCCCAAACAGCCGGTTTCAGTGCCGATCATTCTGGTCTTCTTAAACCGAGCGTAGGCACTCTGCTTCGACACCCCAAGGTTGAGCCGCGCAAGTGATTTAGGTGGTTTGGATTTACAATCCCGCACCAGTCTGGTCATAATTCTTATTGATCGGGGCGGAGAATGGAAATCAGAGACCAATGGGCGACGACGATCAACTGACCCGTCCCTTGCCGGATGGCCCACCTGGCGAACTGCCAGTGGGTGCCGAGCTAAACGGCGGCCAGTACAAAATCATTCGCAATATTGCCGCTGGCGGGTTTGGGATCACCTACCTTGCCAAAGATAATCTCGACCGTGACGTCGCACTCAAAGAGTGTTTTCCGCTCGGGTTGGTAGCCCGATCATCCAGCCGATCTGTGAGCGCCGCCAGCGAGTCGACAGCCGCCTCCTTCAGCACCGCACGCAACCTTTTTCTTCGCGAAGCGCGCTTGCTTGCGGGATTGTCCCACCCCCACGTCGTTCATGTGCAAACGCTGTTCGAAGAAAACGGAACAGCCTACATGGCGATGGATTTTATCCACGGCCATGATTTGCAGGAAGTGATCAATTCCCAAAAGGAAAGCCTGACGCCAGAAACGGTCTTAAAACTTGCACGTGAGCTGATAAGCGGCCTCACCTATTTGCATGAGAGCGGGCTGTTGCACCGCGATATCAAGCCCTCAAACATCCGCATTGATCGTTTCGGTCGCCCCATCCTGATCGATTTTGGCGCAGCGCGTCAGCAAGTGCGGGCTGAAACGCGCAAGATGGGCACCTTCCGCGTTGTATCGGACGGGTATTCACCCAGCGAATTCTATACCACAGGTGCAGAGCAAAGCCCGTCAAGCGATCTCTATTCGCTGGCCGCAACGCTCTATCATGCCATTGCTGGCGAAGCGCCACCCGCCGCTGACGTACGCATCCAAAGCGTTGCGACGGGGGAGCCTGATCCATATGAAGCTGTGTCTGGGCGGTTTGCCGACCATGATCCAGCCTTGCTTTCCCTCATTGATCGATCGATGGCCATCTCCCAGAAAGAGCGGCCTCAATCAGCCAAAGCCTGGCTGGACAAGCTTGATGCTGCCGCAACGCGAGCCTTACCGCCCGACCTTGCCTCGTCCACCCCTCCGGCACCTGCGCCATCGACAGGGGGATCGGGCGGTTTTGTGCGCGGCGCATTGCTCAGCGGCGTGGGCGTCGCGGTGCTTGCCGGGGTAGCCTATATGGTGCTTGGAAGCGGGGGAATGAGCGCTGAAGAGGCTGGCACGCTGCAGGCAGATCTCTCTGCGGCCAACGCCAGGATCGTGGATCTGGAAGGCCTTGTTGAATCCTTAAGCGATCAGCAAATCCAGCTTGATCAAGCACTGGTAGATCTTGCCGCCGCCGAACAGCAACGAGACCAAGCGTTGGTTGACCTCGCTTCGGCTCAGCGCAGCGGCAGCACCACGGTGCCCGCTGGCTGCCCCAACTTTGATGCCAGGGCAGCCCGCATCGTTGCGCTGACCGGCAGTTTTTTGCAGTCCAATGCGCCGAGCTATCGGCTGAGCGCCGGTGGAGACGCCGCACTTGCCGATTGCCCTAACGCCACCGGTCGCGGCTATGTGTCTGAAGCTCCCAACATCTCGGTATTGCTGTCAGAGATCGCGAACAATGACGGCCTGGTAGAGTTTTCCGTAACCGCTGAGTGCGACACGACTTTGCTGGTCAACAGCCCCACCACGATCTGGTATTTTGATGATGATTCCAACGGGGGCCTTCAGCCCCGCCTGATGATACCCAACATAGAAGCCTTTAACGCCGAAGAAGCAGCCAGACTTGACGTGTGGGTGGGGACATTTGTTCAGGATGAAACCTGTGATGCCACCCTGCAGATTCAGGGCCTGGCGTCCCGGTAACCACCGAGACTGCTAGGTTACGAGCAGATAAATGCTCGACGCGATAATCCAAATTGATGCCGCCGTCTTCAGCCAGAGTGATCCAAGAAGCGAGGCAATGCCTTTGGCCAAGAACCCACCGAGGATGGCGCCGGGCACGGCAATCAATGCGATTTCCAAGCGAACGAGACCTGCGAAATAATTGTCCCAAAAGCCGGTAAAAACGCAGACGACCGAAACCCAGACAGCAACAGCAATCGCCACCTTGGTGGGGAACCGTCTCAAAATAAGGTAGATGGCCAAAAACTCGCCAATACCCACCGAGAACAGCGCGGTGACGGCGCCGCCCAAAGCACCCAGTGCCAGCAGTACCCAGAGCTCACCCGGTCCAACGGTAAGCTTACGCTCAAGTGCTGACTGTTGACGTTGAACCCAGGTAAAGATCAGCAAGGTCACGCCGAGTGCTAGCGAGAAGAACTTAAACCAAACAATCAGTTGTGCACCATCAATCTGCACAAAGGCTTGGGTTAGGAGCAGCGCTGGTATGCCGGTCGCTAGAGGCGCAGTGGTCAACGCCAGCAATGTGTGGGGTGCGATTTTTTCGTCCCACTTCAAGCTGTCTTTGACAAAAATGGCATGCGCCCAGGTCAGCGCACCGATGGACATGCCAAAGCACTGAATGGTGAACGAGACAGCAACGCCTTCATTAGCGTTGCGCGGCAACAGGCCCAGCAGCGCATCCGGCACCATAATGGCGCCGTCCTGAAGGGCTGCAAACACCGGCACGAACACCACGCCGCCGCCAGTTCCTGTCGCATTGGCGATAATGGCGCCGAGCACGCCGACGGGCACGAAGAACCAAAGGCCGAGCAGAACCTCAAGGGTCAGCGATGACTGCCAAAACAGAAGAGCGTACGCCCCAGCCAAGGCGAGCAGATGGATCGGTATCCAAGTCTGCACCAAGCGCTTCATCGGCTACAGCTTTCCAAACTGACCGGCCTTGAACCGCCAACGAATGAAAAACACCGACAACGGTCCCAAAAGCGCCAGAAAAGACGGAACAAAGACGCTCAAAAAATGCAGCGTGACGGTTTGCAGCTCCACCGCTCCTTTGCCACTACCCATGGGCAACCAAGGGATCCAGTTGTTGATCATCAGGCCAACCACGATGCCGAACTCAATGATCGAGAAGAAGAACTGGAAGGCAAACGGCCAATCGCGATCCCAGCGCAAAGACTGGATGAAAATGTAGACGGGGTCTAAAATCAGCCCGACCCCAAGCAGGGTTGTGAGGAACAGGAAAAACACCTGCGCCTGGCTCCAGTCCCATGCCCATCCATTGTGCGCATAGGCGAACAACGCCGTGATCGGCAGACCGAGGAACACAAACAGAAACAGCCGGGTTTGAATGCGGCCCGAAAGCGTTGGGATCATCTCTTGGGCCTCCTTTAAGGTGAGCTGCCAACGGCCCATTTCACCCACTGAGACAGTGAGCGTAAGGGCGAAAGATCGCGAACCTTGTGGGTTTTGTCGGTGACCAAATGATCCACCGACCTTAGGGCAGAATATTGCAGGCCAAGAAAGCTATCGACGGCCAGATACGGCCCGCCTGTTGTGATCGTGCCAGCCGCATAGGCCCGCCCCTGCCCGTTTGACAAACCGCTGATCTCAAAATCATTGGTGACCTGCAATCCGGTTGGTCCGCGCTTCTGCGCTTGGCCATCTCTAACCGCGTAGGCGTGGTTGCGCGGCAGGTCATAGATATCCAGCAGGTCGGCCATAAACGGTGACCGGCGGATGTCTGCGATCAATCCAGTGCAGTCGATGAGATAATGCGCGAAAAGCTCTTCACGATGCTTTTCAGGCGTTTCGATCAACACCCGGATGCGATCATCGGTGCCATCTGCCGGGGTGAGTTCGCTGATGGAACCGAACACCACGCGATACCAATCCTCTTCTGACCCACGTTCAGCAATCGCCACCCAATCGGAACGGTAGGCTGTTGAGGTGCCGCCAAGCGTTGAAAGAATTTCGCCGCGGCGTTCATCATCAGCTTTTTCATATTCAAAGCGAAGATCACCACCCCACGCCGCCTTCGGCCAGTTGAAAGGTTGGATCTCAACATTGTTGATCACCGAGCGTTTGGCGCGCCCATACTTTGCTCCATCTCGCGGACCCAAACCACTGCGCATGGAATGGATGATTTTGATTTGCGGGTTCTTAGCCCGCGCTTCGCTGAGCCGCTGCAAAATACGGCTGGCCACAATGCCGCGACCACGCACCACGACAAAGATCGGTTCATCGCGGTTTTCGATGGCACTGTAGATCTGATCGTGCGGCTCGTAAGCGTTAGCAACCAGGGATCGTTTGTCGGGATGGTTGGCAACAAAGGTTTGAAAATCATCGACAAAACGTGTGGCCGGATAACCGGTTGAGAGATGGACCACATGGGCGATGATCAGCGCCATTTTTGGACGTTCTGCGCCCGCATCACCACCGCGTGGCTGGTAGGCGATGCAATAACGACCGTCATTGGTTTTGCGCAGGCGACGAACTTGCCCTTGCCGGAACATGGCATCCCATTGGATGCGCTTGGCTTCCTTATCCAGAGAGTCAAAAACATCGCCGGCACGCGGCGTATAGCTCTGCGCTAGCGTTGGCTCACCAAAAACCTCAAAAACCCCTTTGATGCCAGATGCCTGACCGCGAAAAACTTCGCGCAGTGCATACCCTGGAAAGCCCCAAATATTGTCCGGTCTGGATAGCGAGTTCGACCGCAGGCGCTCGTGGTCAGGAATTTGGCTGTTCTTGCAGTATCGCTTGTACGTCTCGTAGCAGGCGCTTTCTGTGCCAACCACCGCGATATCACCGGCTTTCACGCCGTAGCAGCGCAGATGATCCACCCAAACAAACGAACCAAGTCCACCGCCAACAGCGCAAAACTTGACCTCGCTTATGGGATGACCACTCTGGGTCAGCTCTTCAACGCTAACCTCACTCTTGCCACCAAACAGCTCAGCGTAAGGATCAATCGGTGGCGGAACGGCGACTTGCCCCGACTCGCCAGTGATCAGGCGGCTAAGAACAACAGCATCGGAGGTCGTCGCAGAAGTCGGCTCTTTGGCATCGCGCCCCATAAGCACGATATGCCATCCCGGCAATTCAATCTGATCGCCAGCAACCACCTCAGCATCGGCAACACGCGTGCCGTTCAGAAAGGTTCCGTTGGTGCTGTCATCATCGCGAATCCTAACGTCATCCTCACCTAGAATGAGCAGCAGATGGTGCCGGGATACGGACTGGCCTTCCAACTGGACATCGCAGTCCTTGGACTTGCCGACGGAAAATTCGCCAGGGCTTTCGCACTTGAGTATCCTGGCATCACCCACTGGGTTGCCAAGATCAGAAACCTGCTGAACCTGAAAGATGATTGGATAGGTAAGCATAACTAGGCCCCAAGTGGCAGTTTTTGCGTGCGGCCATCGCCCAATCGGGTGCCGCAATAGCGGCAATTGCCGCCGACCTCATAAGCATTCATTTGCCGACAATCAGGATTGACGCACACAATCGGCTGCTCTCCGCCTTCTTCCATGATGCGAAGGTCGAGCCCGCCAATTTCCAGGGTGTCCATATGCGCCAAAGCAAAGGGTGTGCCTTCAGGAAGCGCGCGGCGATTGCACACCACGCTGCGGTTCTGACCTGGAAGGACGACGGTCCGACCTTCGTCATCGCCGCCTATAACAGCCAGGCACACCTGCCGCGCTTCCTTGACCGCCTGCTGAACGTCACTGGCTGACGGCCCTGCCTTGCGCTCCATACGAACCGAACTGGCATCGCGGATAAGGCAAAGATAGCCATCGGTTAGGTCGATGGCCTTGGGTCGCCCGGCACTGGCGCTATCATAGACAGCGTATATTTTTTGCTCGGCGGCGCCTGCTTCCAGCGGCCGCGATGCGTGCGGAAGATTGATCTCAATCACCAGCCCGACCGTCTCATATTGGCGCTGGCTGCCAATAGGCAGATGGTCCACGCCATCCTTGCCGAGCATGCTGTTGGGCTCGCCAGGCATTTTGCGCTGCACGCCGTTGCTGGACCGATCGATGACGCTGGCCCCTCCCGTCTCACCGACTGTTATCTCCATGTGATGGCGCGAAAGTGTCGCCAACCCGGAACCGAACAGCACTTCCTTGCCGTTTGCGTCGGTCAATCGACCCGCATCGTCAGGTCCATGTCTGCCAAGTTCGACAGGCAGATGCACTTCCAAGGCGGAAAGCAAAACTGCGCCTGACGAAGCCTGCCAAATCGAAATTTCCGCTTTGCCCATTCCGTTCCCCAGCGCCTTATCGTCCCCGACGTGAAACCTAAGCGAATTGTTCAAGCGAAGCCAAGGCCTCGCATCCAAACAAAAACGTGATCAGTCGATGGCAATCAGGGTGTGTCATGCCTGCAAACCTCAACGTAGAAACAAGGCCACAGCGGCGATTGCGGCCAGTCCGAGCACGAAGAACAAAATCGACTTTTGTGATAAGGAAGACGGCTCTGCCTCAGAGCCAAGATTGCCAACATGCTCCGCGCGCCCAGGGGTACCCAACGCCTGATCATCAGCAGAACTTCCATCGGCGATAGGTTCGTTGGAAAGGATGCGAGTTCTCGGTTGTTGATTGTCAGCGATAGGCCGGGGTGAAAGGACCGGCGCAGGCGGGTCGACAGACGCATCTTCACCCCCTTCAACCGCCTCTCGGCTTAATTCTGGGCCAGCCTTGCGGCGCTGAATCACAACAATGGCTGAATTGTCTTGCTGCGGATCCTCGAGGTCTTTCAACGCTTGCATCAATGCGTTGCATACCTGCGCGCTTGACGCGGGAAGTGTAACGCTCACCCGCTCTAAAATGTGATCCTCTGACAGGAATTGCAGACCATCGCTGGCGGCGATCAGCACATCATCTGGCAGCAACTCAAAGCCACTCTCGGGCACATCGGACTTCTCGATACGTTCGCCCATCAACACCGATGTCAGGGCATTGCGATCAGGGTGCTGTTTTCCTTGCTCAGGGGTGATCTCACCGCGCTCGACCATCGATGCAATAACCGGTGCCATCGAGTGATCTTGGTTGAGTTGGCGCAACGCGCCATCCCTCACCAGATAGAGGGGGCTATCACCAACCGATCCCCAATAGAGCCGGTTTTCAACAAGCGCGACGGCCAGCAAGGTGGTTCCCATACCGGCAACGCGGCTGTCCTGACCGACGCGATCAGCGATCGCCGCATTGGCTTTCTCGATGACGGAACGCATTTCACCGGGAAGGTTTTCTTCCTGCCCGGCGATGTTTTGCATGGCAAATTTCAGATGCCCTGCCCCTTGAACGGCGGCCAGATTGGATGCGACATCACCGGCGGCATGCCCCCCCATCCCATCGGCGATGATGGCAAAGCCTTGCGGCAAACCGGCATGAAAATCAGTCGACAGGCTGTCCTCCTGGTAAGGGCGCATGCCTTTCCAGATCGCACTGGCAACATCATAATCGCTGAAATCACTGTTCACGGTGGCGCTGCTCAATCGCTCGACCAATCGAAACCAGGTCCGCAAAACGCCGTGAAGCGCAACGTGGTCTGGCCAATGCGCACCTGTGCGCCATTGTCGATGTGTTTGGCCTCCAAAAGGGGTTGGTCATCGAGCCGAACGACGCTGTTTTGGCCAGCGTGCGTGATGTGGAAAGATCGGTTCTCCTCATCATAGACGATGTAGGCATGTGGACCCTCAGCGATATCTTCATCGCCAAAATCAAGAACAACAGCATTGCCTGCGCCGCGCCCGATGGCGTTCATACCAGCACCAAATGGGATGCCTGTTCCGCGACCTGGCCCATTCACCACAACAAGCCAGCCCACCAAAGGCTCGATCGAGTGATCCTTGGGTTGCGCGTTCTCGGATTTGTCTGCGCCGGACGCCTGCGGCGGTGAGACCAGACGGGTCACACCTGAAACATCGGGTTCCTTCGCGACCAACCGTGTCTTTGCACCACCATCGCCTCCGTGAAGCGGCGGCGGCGTAGCGTGCTCACGCACAATGCGAGTGGGCGCTGCAGATCCTTGATCAGGCCGTGGACCATCAGCAGGGTCACGGTAAAGGCGTGTTGGCGCCGGACTGCTAGCATCCGGTTTGCCTGTGTCGTCCTTCTCCTCATCTGGAGAAACGAAGGTCGGTTTTTTCGCCATCTGGACACCAGCATCGAATGGTCAGTTTCAGCCCTGCATCAATTGGGTCGCACCAAGCGCATTCTGTCAAGGGATCAACGACCCGTCGGTTTTAGGGCGTAATGAGCTGAAAAGCATAATCAGTCGTGAGCACCATTGGGCAAATGTTCTCTCTTTCCGACACAACTTTCCGGTTGCTGTCCGGTATAGATATTTACCTTGCTTGCGACTGTGTTTTGAGCTCCATGTCTTGCTTACATGCATGGTGGGCTGCCAGGCGAATGACGATCCATAGCAACAGCCATCACTCTTTCCGCGTTCAACATTGTGGGCATGAGCCTTTGGCAGACACGTTTCCTCACTTGCCTTGACTGTTATCGGGGCTGAACCTGGTGCCAACTGACCGCGCCCTTCAGCTCAACAACGAGCCTTCTTTCAGTGCTGCGGCTGTAACATCGCCGAGAGACTTCCTTGCGCAATTACACCCGTCGAACAGGGCCAACCATCGACCAGCTGACCTCCTCCATATGCCATAAGCCTCTAATTTTATTCAAGAATATGGATGACCTCTTTCCTCTGTTGACATGTATGGAAGTATGTAAGTAGCGTTTGGCCAGGAGTAAACGCATGACCCTGGTTCTGGATGATCTAAACGCTTGGCGTCTCGACCCCCTTCGCGCGGTCAGCCCACAGCTGCGTCTCATTTTGCGAAGTCGGATCATCCGCAATGACTTGAAGCCGATGAGCCGCCTGTCAGAACCGGAGCTTGCCAAGCAATACAGTGTCAGTCGGCAGCCGGTGCGCGAAGCCTTCATCACACTGGCAGATGAAGGCTTGCTGGAAATTCGCCCGCAACGCGGAACGTTCGTCAAACGCATCAACTATGATGCAGTTCTCAACGGGCGTTTTGTGCGTGAGGCCGTTGAAGCCGATATCGTTGCAAAAATAGCCGCTCAGCCTGATGTATCTCTGGTGAGCGAGTTGAGAGCGCAAATCACACGTCAAAGCGAGCTAGAGGACGCCAACTCCAAACGCTTCATCGAGCTTGACGAGTTGTTTCATCGCACGCTTGCCCGGGCCGCTGGCGTTGCCCAATCGTGGAACTATCTTGACGCCATCAAGTCGCAAATGGATCGCGTGCGCTTCATTTCTTACGAAGAATTCCCCGTATCCACGCTGGTGAAGCAGCACAAGGCCATCGTCGACGCGATCGAGAAAGCCAGCGTCGCCTCAGCCGAAGCAGCCATGCGCACCCATCTTCAAGAAATTCTCAAATCACTGCCAAAGATCCAATCTTTGTACCCACAGTACTTTGATTGATCACAGTCGAGAGGACGAGAATACCAAAACCAAAAACCCGGAGGAAACAATGAAACATTTCAAAACACTAACAGCGCTTGCCGCTGCAACATGCATTTCTGCCGTAACATCCACAGCCGCTTTTGCCCAAGAAGTAACTTTGCAGTTGGGTCACCTTGCCAATGAGCAGAACGCTTGGCACTTGGCGGCCGTGCGCTTCGGCGAAGAGCTTTCTGAGCTGACCGATGGCCGCATCGCTGTCGAGGTTTTCCCCAACGAGTCGCTGGGCAAAGAGATCGATCTCATCAACGGCATGCAGCTTGGCACCGTCGATATGACGATCACTGGTGAGAGCTTGCAGAACTGGGCGCCGATGGCTGCACTGCTGGCCGTACCGTATGCTTACCGCTCACTTGACCACATGGACGAAGTTGCATCCGGAGATATCGGGGATGACATCGAAGCGCAGATCGTCGAGCGCGCGCAAATTCGCCCCATCGCTTACTTCGCACGTGGCCCCCGCAACCTGACATCACAGCGTCCGATTGCCTCGCCTGACGATCTGGATGGCATGCGCATGCGTGTCCCTAACGTGCCGCTTTTCGTGGATGTCTGGAGTGCTCTTGGTGCATCACCAACCCCAATGGCTTTCTCTGAGGTTTTCACCTCGTTGCAGAGCGGCGTCATCGATGGCCAAGAAAACCCGCTGGCGCTTATTCGTTCCGCCAACTTCAACGAAGTGCAGAACTACGTGAACCAAACTGAGCATGTTCGCTCTTGGATCTACCTGACGATCGCAGAGTCAACCTGGCAGAGCCTGTCCGAAGATGATCAGGCAGCCGTCATGCAGGCAGCTGCGTCAGCGCAAGAGTATGAGCGTGGATTGCTGCTTGATAGTCTTGCCGAAGACCGCGCACATCTTGAAGCCAATGGCATGGAGTTTGTTGAAGTCGATGGCGCTGCATTTCAGGCTGCGGCGCGCGATGCGGTTCTTGCCAATGTGAGCGATGAGATTCGTCCCATCGTAGAAGACCTGTTCTCAAACTAGCAGTTTGCTGGTTTCTCCCCGGGGAGGCTGTCGAGCTCTGCGCTTGACGGCCTCCTTGCTTCTTACCTAAGGGGCCCTGCATGCAGCGCGTTGAGAAAGCCATTGTTGTGATTGCCAAGATCGGCGTTGGTGTTTCTTTCGCCGTGTTGATCGGCGCTGTCCTGACGCAGGTTCTGGGCCGAACCTTTGGGTCCTCACCGGTTTGGACCGAAGAGCTAACGCGCTTTGCGATGCTATTCACCGTTGCCTTTGGCGCCGGCCTGGCGCTGCGCTCTGGCGACATGGTCAATGTCGACATCGTGTGCGAATCCCTGCCCGGAAGATGGCCCTGGCGCCTTCGCTTGTTTTCCGCGGCTGTAACCGCTGTGCTCTGCGCCATTCTCATCCCGGCGGCCTGGCGCTATGTTTCCATCGGCGCGTTGCAAACATCGCCCGCACTTGGTGTGCGTATGAACATCATTCATTTCTCCGTCTTCGCCTTGCTTGTCGGTCTTTTGCTTTTTGCCGCTCTGCGCTGTGTGGCCATGATCTGGTTTGACAGCGATGGCCAGCCGCACAACCGAATGGACGGATAACGCCATGGGCTTGTTGGTACTTGTAGGGGTGTTTGTTTTTGGCCTGGTTGTCGGCATCCCCATCGCCGTCACGCTGGGCCTAAGCTCGCTGGCCTATCTGCTGGTCATGGACATCCCACCCGTGGTGATGCCGCAGAAAATGTACGCCGGTATGGATGTCTTCGTGTTGCTGAGCATTCCAGGCTTCATTCTGGCCGGCAATCTGATGAACCGTGGCGGTATCACTGAGCGTATCATTCGCTTTGCCAATGCGCTTGTGGGCTGGATACGTGGCGGGCTTGGGCTGACCAATGTGGGCGCCTCCATGCTGTTTGGCGGCATCACCGGCACCGCTGTTGCCGATGCCGCTTCCATTGGCGGCGTCATGATCCCTGGCATGAAAAAGGCCGGATATCCGGCGGACTTTTCAGCCGCTGTCACAGCAGCTTCATCGACCGTGGGCCCCATCATTCCGCCCAGCGTGCCAATGATCATTGTCGGTGCACTTTCCAGCATTTCGGTTGGCAAGATGTTTTTGGCGGGCGCAATCCCCGGCATCATGATGGGCGTGGCGATGATGGTCACCACTTACATCATTGCCCGGCGACGGAATTTTCCGCGCCAGGAATGGAAGGGGGCCGGTGAAATTGCCCGCTCGTTTGCAGGCGCGTTCTGGGCGCTGGCAATGACCGGTCTCATTCTCTACGGCTTGCTGAGCGGCATCGCGACGCCCACTGAAACGGCCATCGTCGCCAGCGTTTATGCGCTGGTCGTCGGGCTGTTTGTCTACCGCGAACTGCCGCTAAAAGACGTGCCAAAAATCCTCGTCGACAGTGCAGTCTCTGCTGCTGGCATCCTAGTGCTGGTCGGTTTTGCCAATGTGTTCGGCTGGATTTTGGTATCTGAACGCATCCCACAGACAATCGCCGATGCGGTTCTCTCGTTCACCGACAACCGCTTCATCATCATCCTGATCATCACCATCCTGTTGCTGATTGTCGGGATGTTCATGGAGACAATCGCGGCACTGATCATCCTGTTTGTGCCCTTGCTGACGCTGGCAACATCGGTCGGCATCGACCCGCTGCACTTTGCGACCTTTGCTGTGCTCAACTTGATGATCGGCCTGACCACACCACCCCTTGGCGTGTGCCTGTTCGTGTGTGCCGGTATCGCAAAGCTGCCCCTTAGCCCGGTGATCATTGCCATCCTGCCTTACATCGCCACCAACATCTTCATCTTGCTTCTGGTTTGCTACTTTCCGCCGTTGGCCACTTGGTTGCCCTCGGTGTTGTTGCCATGAGTTTGGCACCCGACACCATGACGGTCTGCCGCTTGCACGGTCAGGATGATCTGCGCGTTGAAGATCTAGCACTCGATCAACTGACGCCAGGCATGGCGATTGTGAAGATTGCCAGAGGCGGTATTTGCGGGTCCGATTTGCACTATTACACGCATGGCGGGTTTGGCCCCGTTCGGGTCAAAGAGCCGATCATCCTAGGCCATGAGATCGCAGGGATTGTTGAGCAGGTGGACGACCCCAGCGGCGCAGTGAAAATTGGCGACCGCGTAGCCGTGAACCCCAGTCAACCCTGCCTGTCTTGCCACTTTTGCAAGCGCGAGGAGTTTCAGCATTGCGTGTCAATGCGGTTTCTGGGCTCGGCGCGCACACTGCCCCATGTGCAAGGTGGCTTTCGAACCCACCTCGTCATCCCAGCTGAGCAGTGCGTGAAAATCAGCGAGGCAACCAGCCTAGCTAGTGCAGCTTGCGCAGAGCCGCTGGCGGTCTGTCTTCATGCAGCAAGACAAGCGGGCGATCTACGCGGTCAGCGCGTTCTGGTCACAGGTGCCGGCCCTATCGGAGCGCTTTGCATTGCAGTTGCTGCGCGCCAAGGTGCCGAGATGATCGTGGCGACCGATATATCGGATTTCACGCTTGAAACAGCCGCGAAAATGGGAGCAAGCGAAACGGTGAATGTGGCCAACAGTGCCTCCCAGATGGACGGGTTCAAAACGTCCCCTCATGGCTTCGATATTGTGTTTGAGTGCTCAGCTGCGCCAGCGGCCATCACCATGGCAATAGACTGCGTGCGCCCGCGCGGCACGATTGTTCAGGTCGGCGTTGCGGGCAACCTGCCCATGCCGATCAACGCACTTGTCGGTAAGGAAATCACCTTCAAGGGAACCCATCGCTTTCATCAGGAATTCGCTGAGGCCGTTGCGCTCATTGACCAACAGCTGATCAATGTGGAGCCGGTGCTGACGCATACCTTTCCATTGCGTGATGCACGCGAGGCATTCGCGGTTGCGCTTGATCGCTCCAAAGCCATCAAGGTTCAGCTGGCCATCGATGCTTAGCCTTAGCAGTTAGGGAACAAACGCTTACAACTGGCCACCGCAGCGCAAGGGCATTGCCACCAGGCCATGACCGAACACCTGGTCCGGCCCGGGGTCCCCAAGATCACTGGCTCTCTCTGTCAGCACATCCAAGACGCCAGCAGGTGTCAGCTCCGGTTGGCTTTGAAGAAGAGCCGCTGCGGCTGCCGTCACGAAAGGCGCGGCAAACGAGGTACCGGTGTGCCAGCGCGCACCGCTGACGGAGGCCGCCGACCAGACTTCCACACCAGGGGCGGCCAGATTGATGTGAGCCCCCTGCACTGCCCTTCGGTAAACACGGCCATCAAGTGTTACAGCAGTCACCGCGATGACATTCTCGTAAGCCGCGGGATAAAGCGGTTCTGAGTGTGGACCGGCATTACCGGCCGCAGCGACAAGAATCGTGCCGCGTTCGTCAATCATGCGCCGAACCAACTCCTCCAGAACCGCGTTCGCTGGACCGGCAAGGCTAAGATTGATGACAAGCACGTTCTGGCCGACCAGATAATCAAGCCCACTGATAAGCCCCGCGACATCGGTCCGTTCGTCTGCGCCGTCACGGGAAAACACATCAACCGCCACCAACTCGGCATGCGGCAGTAGCCCCGGAGAACGGCTATTACCATCGCCGACCAAGAGCGCCGCAACAGCGGTGCCATGCACAGCACCGGAGCGATCAAGCGCGTCATCTGCAAGGCGCTCGACACTGAGCGTGGCAGTAGCGAACACTTGGTGCTCTTCGTTGACCCGCGTATCGATCATGCCAAGACGAATGTCCGCGCCACAGCTGCCAGCTGGCGTCCAAGACACCAAACGCCAGGCATCGCAGTGCAGACCTTCGCAAACAGGTTCATCGACGCCTTGATTGCTGCGGTAATAGTGATTGAAGTCAGCACCCTGCCCGCTTGGAAGCGCACGAACGCGCACGCGCGCATCTGCCAAACCAAGCCCGCGTGGAATGCGCAGACGGCGGCTGGTCACATCAAAGCCCGACAGAACCTGCTCTGAGATCAATTCATAGCCTTCATCAAGCAAAACCGAGAGGTCCTCGCTCGACAAGCTGAGCGTAACAATCTCGTCGGGTGCGTTGTCCGGAAGAACAACCGCTACCGGCGCAGGTCGCGCGGGCCTTCGTGGTTGGAGTTGGCGGGGCAAAAGTGGTGCTAAAAATTCGCGTAAACCCGATGAGGCAGACGAGGGGGGGACAAGCCTAGAACTCGACCCTGAGTTGGAAGAGGAGCTCGAACCCGAGCCCGAACCGCCACCCCCGCCGCTGTCATCATCATCATCATCATCGTCGTCATCATCATCATCGTCATCCGCCATCGCGGTTCCGCCCAGATGATCGAACAAAGGGTTCCAGGTCGGGGATAGAGTGAGGCCCGCAATCAAGATTAGAATTGCAAGACGATTGAGAAAAAGAGTCATTCGACATACCCGTCATCTGCATGGAAGCCATTTTGCCCACCCATGTGCCATGCTCTTGCCCACAGATGAGGTTCAAGGCAAACGTATGACCAACCCTTTTATTCCCTTAAGCCATCGGGTCTCTTTCGCGGTGTGCAAACATGGTCAAAACTGTGAGTGACGCCTTCAGCGACGATCTAATCGCCAGCCTGCCTAGTCTGCGCCGGTTTGCGCTGTCGCTCTGCAAGCGCGGAGATGTTGCTGATGATCTGGTTCAGCTGACAGCCGAACGTGCCTTTAAGGCGCGGGCCAGCTACGACCCTTCCACACGTCTTGATGCCTGGTTGTTCCGCATTCTGCGAAATGCCTGGATTGATATGACCCGCAAGCAATCTACCCGCGGGACGGAGATTGACGTCGTCGACACACCTGAAATCATCAGTGTGGATGGCCGCGACGTGGTGGAAGCCAAAATAACGCTGAACGAAGCGGAGAAAGCGCTGGAAGCCCTTCCAGAAGACCAACGTGCGGTGCTCCTTCTGGTCTGTGTGGAGGGCCTTTCCTACGCCGAAACCTCTCAGGCGCTCGATATTCCAAAAGGCACCGTAATGAGCCGCTTGGCGCGCGGGCGCGAGGCGCTTGCAACGCAATTGGGAATAAAATGAGGCGCCGTGCGTTATCAGCGCAACAAGGAGATCTGCCGTGACACGTCCGCCCTTCTCTGATGAGACCTTGATGGCTTATGCCGATGGCGAGCTGGATTCCGACACCGCCGCTATGGTTGAAGCTGCTATCAAGGCCGACTCCAACATCGCAGATCGTGTCGCACTGTTTGATCTATCCAAACAGAAACTTGCCGATGGCCTGGGTGAGCCTGAACCTGTCTCTGCGGAACTTCTCGCATCCGTCAAAGCCATCGCCGCTGCGCACAACGCCGAAGCTCAAGACAGCCCAACGCCAGACGCGTCTGTGGTCGCATTCCCCACGCCCGCTGCTCAAACTCGAACCACACCGGGCTGGCAGTTACCGCTTGCCGCCAGCGTTGCATTGCTGGCTGGGCTTGCCCTTGGGCCCTTTCTTCCATGGCCAGGCAATGACGACGTACCGCAGATCGCTATGACGGGCCTTGATACTCCTGGCCTGACAGCGGCCCTCACCACGATTGCATCAGGTGAACAGATCGCGCTCGACGACGGCAGCAGTTTTAGAGCCATCGCCAGTTTCCAAGATGGTGGTGGTGTGTTCTGCCGAGAGTTCGAATTGGATCAATCATCGGGTCAGACGCTGGTATCAGTGGCCTGCCATAAAGATGCAGCTTGGTCGTTACGGTTTGCCGTTGCCGCCAGCCAAAATGATGATGGCTTTGCACCCGCCTCATCTTTAGAAGCTCTTGATGGTTATCTAACGGCTATCGAAGCCGAAGAGCCCTTGAGCTTGGAGGCAGAAGCTTCTGCGCTAGGCGCGCTCTAGCTTCAAGCCTTCCCATCCAGACTGCATTTTCGCGGCGGCACCTCACCTTAGAGGTGCCGCCGCATTGCGTTTGGGGAACCTATTTTAAAAAAAAATGCGCACACGGGAATAAAAACAAACCCTGTCCGTTTTCCTTGCAGCCGACATGAAAAAGGACGTTGCAAATGCTCATTGAACCCATCACCGCGAGCACAGCCGATCGCCAACCGGTGGCCCATACGCTAAGCCTGCGTTTGAAAAACCGTGCACTCGCTGCAACCGTCCACGTCCCTGCAAACATTGACCCTTCCTGTCCGCCGCTATTGGCGCTGCATGGTATTTCGCGCAAAGCAACGGCCATCTCAGCAAGTTTTGCTCCCACTTGCTTGGCGCGCGGACAGGTCCTGATCGTTCCACGGTTTAGTCGGAAGCATTGGCCTCATTTTCAGCAAATCGGCCTGGTGCGCGCTGACCGTGCGTTGCTTGAACTTCTCGCAACAGTACAAAACCTGGGTTTTGCCCAAACCAGCAAAATCGACCTGTTTGGTTATTCGGGTGGAGCACAGTTGGCACACCGTTTTGCCATGCTCTACCCCAACCGCATCGATACACTGCATTTGGCAGCCGCAGGCTGGTATTGCCTGCCTGATACCTCACTCGCGTTCCCGATGGGATTGGGGCTTGGCCGTGGTTTCGGATCCGACCTGACGCTCCCAAACGGCACCCCGGATCGCAAAATGATCCGCAATCAGCAGATCGCCTCTCTCGCCCGCATTCAGCTCAACACATTCCTGAAGCTGCGTTTCAGGATCTATGTGGGTGATCAGGATGACGCGCGCGATCCAGCACTGCGCAAATCTCCCGTGCTCGACCTTGCCCAGGGCAAGAGTCGCCGGGCACGAGCACGCACCTACGCACGATGTGTGTCCATAGAAGCGCAGAAGGCCGGGATCACACCTGATGTTGCCTCATGCGAGCTTCCTGGATGCGCGCACAGTTTCAGAGATTGCGCCGCCGCCGGCATGACCAGCCTCGTCTGTCGCTAACTCACGCTTTCCTTTCCTCCAATTCCCCAACACATCTCAAGGAGACTTCTATCATGACCAACACTTTTCCTCGCGCAAAATGGTGCTTTTCCTCGCGACGCATCGACCCAAATCTAGCCCAGGGTTTGGACAAGGATTGGGCGTCGACAACGCCTGGTGACATGATTCTTGGCCGGATTATCAGCATCGGTCAGCATGCTCGCATCCAGCTTCCAACGGGTCGCCCTTCCACTCTTTATCCCGGTGATCTTGTCGCAATGCCGTGTGGTGCTCGTTATGCGCCAGACCAATTCGAAGGCCTTGCCGAGATTGACCCAAAAGGCTGCGATATGCTGGCAGGCGGAGGTTGTCTCGGTCGCATGGTTCACCGCAATGAGCGGCGCAAGGAACCAACACGGGTGCAGCCTCTTGGTCGCATTCTTGATGCTGACGGCAAGGTGATCAACACAGCTGATCATAGCCTACCTGCCGCGACCTCCATGATCACGATCCCGATCATTGCTGTACTTGGAACAGCCATGAACTCCGGCAAAACCACGGCTGCTGTGGCTCTTAGCCATGGGCTGACCAAAGCAGGTTGGCAAGTTGGCGCGCTAAAGGGCACCGGAACTGGCGCTTTTGGCGACTTCAACGACTATGTGGACACCGGCGCAGCCTTTGTTGCCGACTTCACCGATGCAGGCATGGCAACCACCTATATGGAGCCACTCGACCGCGTGGTAGCTGGGATCATTGATCTGGTTGTCGCGGCCCAAAATCAAGGGTGTGACATTGCGGTGCTTGAGATCGCCGATGGCCTCTTCCAAAGGGAAACGGCTGCACTGCTCGCCGATCCAGCATTCAAAGCTATGCTGTCTGGTGTCATTTTTGCCTGCGGCGATGCATTGGCTGCTTCAGGAGGTGTTGCATCTCTGGCACGCAACCACATCAGGCCGCTGGCCTTGACCGGCATGCTCTCCTGCTCACCCATGGCAACCGACGAAGCGCGGTTGAACACGAGCATCGAGGTTCTTACCCGGCAGCAGCTGCTCGATCCTGCCGAAGCCAACCGGCTGGCGACCTTGGTAAGCGCAAAAATGTCGGCAGCAGCGGCATGAAACCCCCAAACCTGATGGGTGACCGACGAGGACGGCTTTTTGCTGCCCTCGTTGGCGCCTGCCTTTTGCAGGCCATCGGGTTTGCCGGGACGGCGCTTACGACCCGAGCAGCCTTTGGAGCACTGGGCAACGACGAGAGCATCGCCGCAAACATCTTGGCAGTGCTTGCAGCCTCGGCAGCATTGGCCGCCATCATGCAGATGTGTTTTCGCATTCTTGCGGACGCTATTGGCGAGCACTACGCAAAGGACGTGCGGCTTACCCTGTTTACCCACGCAGGCGCCAGCACGCAGCGCGACATTGATCAACGTCGACGTGGTTATCTGTTCATGCGGTTCATCGGGGATTTAACCGCACTCAAACAGTGGCCTGGCCTCGGCCTGCCCCGCCTCGTGCAAGCTCTGATCGTCGTGCCATGTTCGGTAGCTGTTTTGTTCGCGCTTCATGAGCCTTTTGGCTGGATCGGTCTGAGCGTTATCACCGTAGCACTGGTAACGCTCTTAGCGACCCGGGCGCCCCTACTTGAGGCACACAAAAAACAACGGGCCCAGCGCGCAAAAATCGCTGCCGATATGGCTGAGCGCATGCCACTTGCACCGCAACTGAAAGCCGCGCAAAGGCTGGGGCGCGAAGCCAGAAAACTGTCGAGCCAAGCCGAACGACTGGCCTCGCTTGCCGTCAGACGCCGCAGCATCGCCGAAGCCATGAAAGCGCTACCTGATCTTTCAGCTGGCGTCGCAGCGGCGGTGTTTCTTGCAATCGGCGCCAATCAAAACCTAGGCACAGGAACCATCGCCGGCGCGCTGGCCGCACTGGCTTTGACAATCACACCACTTCGCAACCTCATGGCATTGACCGATAAAGCCGCAGCCTTCCAGGCTGCTCACCAAAAACTGACAGCCTTGCTGGAACGGCCCATCCGCTCGCCAGTCGGATCTGCAAACCTACTTCCCAAAGGCCCGCTATCGATTGAGCTGCGCCTTCCGGGCCAAGACCCGATGTCAGTGCCACCAGGCGGTCATACGCCGCTTAGTTTGGAGCATCTGGACCACATAACCACTTTCTTGACTGGGCTAGCGCGTCCACCCAAGGGCCTGATGTCTCTCAACGGCATGGATGTCTCGCAAATCAGCGAAGAAAGTCTCGGACGTCGTGTGGCTGTAATCGACAATCGCCCCTTAGTCCTGAAGGGCAGCTTACGACGTGCTTTGGGACTTGGGCTGCGTCAACGCCCGTCTGACGAACACATGCTTGATCGAATAGAAAAAGCCGGATTGATCGATGTTTTGCAGATACTAGGTGGGTTGGATCGGAGGCTGGGAGAAAGCGCATTGGATTGCTCTCCATCAAAACGGGTTCAGCTCTCCGCGCTTCGCGCTGCCGTTCTGCGCCCTGGTCTTCTTCTGGTTCGTGAAGGTGAAGACAATCCACAGATTCAATCCGCTCTGGAATACCTTGGCGCAACGCAGATTACAGCCGGTCTGGAAACCGGATAATGAGTTCGATGGTTAAGCCTTTGATCAACCCCCGAAGACAGTCAATCGTTGGAAACTGGCAGATTCAGTAGGGCTGGAAACAGCGATTTATGGCTGTGGACACCGGAAAGAATATCTACAAGCATTCGATATAATTAATGTATTTCAGTTATTATAAAGCTATGTAAATATTTGTGTAAGCTAGCCAATGCATCCAAGAAGGAGACTGATGCGCCAGCGCAATAGATAATCTAGGTTGAAATGACCGAGGCGTTTTCTTCCCTCCTAATACTAAGCCACTAAACTGGCGTCGAGAGGGGGTGAGGCATTACCAGTGCATCGACCTTGCCTATTGTGCTGGGCGCCAGCACAGCTATCACCGTTCAGTTCGCGCTAAACTTCGAAACCAACGCCGATGATACTCTTGTTACTACATCAAACGATGGTGATGAGTCGGAAACGCGGATTCCCATCGCAGGGACCGGCACCAACGACACGCCCAGTCTCGAGGTTCGAGAGGAACTCGGTGCGGTAGCCATAACCATCGCCAAAAATGATGAGAACACACGGGTGGCTGACGGGACCGACTTCGGAGGCGTTGATATAGCAATAGGCGTGCAACCGAAAGTTTCAATTGTTCAACCGGCTAACAGTTCCGAACCAACCCCTCTTTGCCAGCATACAACGGGGTCAGGTCATCGGCACCCATGCCGGAGACTTCACGGTCACACAGCACTTGTCAGTATCACAGTCCGTTGGGGCGCTTCTGTTCACAATCCACTTTGATCCCAGGGACCGAGTTTGCGTAGGGGTAGTAGTAGAAATTCCGAACAATCCGATTGGCAACGTGATCGCTGCACCGACCAAAAAATAAGACTCTCGGGGCGCGGGTGCAGTCGTTACGCTTAATGCTGCTTTTTTTTGGGCGGGGTAACGGCACTCTCGATCTCAAGAAGGTCCTTAGTCCGGCTAACAGTCCGAAGCTCAGAGGCTTCGTCTCTGAGAAGGTGAACAGGAGTTTCGTCAAGATCTGTACCGATCTCATAGCCGACGATATCACGCTGAACAGGACCAATCATGTTCCAAACGTTGCCGGAGCTCGCCCGTCGGACCAGTTTGCGAAAAGGCCTAAATCGGCGTTGCTCATGGGCACATAAGCCCACCTCAGGATGCAAGACCCAATAGATAGCAAACGAGCCATCAGTCCCGAATGCAAGAGGCGCAATTCCAGCTGTCTCAGATTGATAGGCCGCGCTCTATCGCACCTTTAACCAAGAGCCAAAATTCACCCAGCTGGGGGATGCACCAAGAAGCTGTTCGGCCCAAGAAATGGTTACGAAAATGTAAACAAAACTGTAGCTTTTCTAGTGGCTGCGTAAAGTGAGAGTTGGTTCTGATGGATAGCTTGGTGGGATGGAATGACGAGTTGACAGCTCTTGCGGTCAACAAGCCAGAGGCCGGTGAGCAAATAACCATAACGCCTGGCGTTGACCAAGGCATTGATATTTCAGCAATTGCCGCACTTGACGCGCAGTTTTATCAAACCGGCTCGAACCTTTGGATCGTCTTCGAAGATGGCGCGATCATCGTCGTCGAGGGTTATTTCGAAGGTGGCACGGAAGACGTCGACGGAACGCCACGCTCGGTGATTGTGGATGGCGAGACATTCACCGGCGAAGAGTTTCTAACAGCTTTTGCTATCGATGACCTGCCTGATGAGTTTGCTGAGGGCGACGTAGGCGCGCCTGAAACACAGCAAAACGGTGCTTCCTTTGACGACCCCAGCCTTGGGCCGTTGGGCGATGACCCCAATGGTATCGGGCTTCTGGGCAACACATTTCTTCCAACGACAACAAATGAGAATGGTGAGGAAACTGCGGCGTTTGAAGACACCGAACCGACCATCGGTGCAATTGAGACCGGGGCATTGGACGAAGATGCGTTACTCGGCGAAGAGTCAATTTCCATAACCGGGGCGTTAAATGTAGACTTCGGCGCAAATGCTGAAGATCTACCGGACAGCGGCATTCTCCAGGATGCCCCCTCTGGACCTGGCAATCGTTCCATCACCTTCGATACGGCTGACGCAACGGCGGCGGTTCCTTTGGAATCTGGCGGCGTTCCACTTACCTTCGCGTTGAGCGAAGGAGATACGGTGCTGACGGCTTTTGCTAACGGCACGCGGGTGTTTGAAGTGCGTTTGTTTGATGATGGCACCGGCTCCTATCAATTCACGCTATTTGAGCCGCTCGATCATCCAGACGCCACGTCAGAAGATGATTTAGAGCTGACATTTAGCTTTACAGCGACCGACTCGAACGGTGACACCGCATCCGGAACTTTTTCCGTCTCGGTGAATGACGATGTGCCGGTTGTTGATAGTGATGCCAACGCACGCATTGTGCTTGACGATGACGATGTCGAAGGCCTCGATGGCAATCCTGGATTTGGGTCAGACACGACCGATGGTGCTGACAGCGACAATGCTCCAAGGAACACGGAAGGAACGCTTGATCTAAGCTTCGGGGCTGACGGTGGCAACGTGCGGTGGGACGCAGAAAATAGCCAAGTCAATGGACGCGCGCCAGATGTGTCCTTTTCGATTGATAATGGCGATTTAGTCATCAGCCAATTGCAGGACGGCACGCTTGTCGAGATTGCGCGGTTCACACTGGACGCCTCGACTGGCGAGTATGTTGCGACACAGTCCAACAATTTGCTCCATTTCGATAATGGAGAAGACAACGAGAACGATCAAGGCTTCACGCTGGCCTATCGCGTGACCGACGGTGATGGCGATACCGCAGACGGCTTCATCAAACTAACAATCGATGATGACAGCCCGGTTGTTGATAGCGTGCAGAGCACAAGGGTTGATGAAGACGGGCTTTCGGACGGCACAGATTTTCGTCCGGGCAGCCAAGACCGCAACATCGATTTGGGCATCCGCTGGGGTGCGGATGGCGCAGTGGGCCAACGTTCACTCGTTTTTGCCGACAGTGAAGGTGGCGCGGTTGCCGACGGTTCTCAGGTGGACAGCCTTGCAAGTCTTGGCATCACCGCAACGCATCAAGGCGAGGCGATAGAGACGTTTACCTCAGACGGCGTGCCTGTTCTATTTACCGTGAGTGACAACGCGGAAGGCGGCCAAACCCTTCTAGCTTACAAGGAAGGCACAACGGGCGCTGAAGGACATATCTTCTCCATCAACCTGAACACTGAGACCACACAGTATGAGTTTCAGCTGTTGGGCAATCTTGATCACCCTGCTGATGGTGATGTTCCTTTCAGTTCCCTCACACCCATCGTCTTCACCGTTCCTTTCATCGCTGAGGATGGCGATGGCGATACGGTATCAAGCAGCTTTGAGATCGACCTGCAAGACGACCAGCCGGAGGGCACTGAGCCTAACAATGTTCGTTTTGACGAAGACCGCCTGCCCGATGAAGGCAATGATTATGAAACAGACCAAGCGCTTGCAAAAACCGTTCAAACAGAGTCCCTGAACATCGTCTGGGGAGCCGACAACGATATCGTTGACGCTTCAGATTCTAGCGACACGTTCGGACGGACCCTTACCTTTATCGCCGAAGGCGGGCAGCCGCTCTCTGCCGGGGCCTCCTATTCCCAGGAACAGATCGACATTCGGGTGGCCTATTCAGGCGGCGCGCCTGAAACCAGCGCCCTTTCCTCTGGGAGAGCTGAGCTGGTCTTCAAGATCGAGGATTTACCAAATGGCGGCCAGCTGCTGATCGCCTACAAGGACGGCGGAACGCCCGAGGCTGACGCGGTCTTTAAGGTCACCCTCGACCCCACTGCCGAAAACGGCACCTACACAGTTGAGATGATCGACAGCCTTGATCACGGCGTGCCGGGCGCAGGCTCTGATCGCAACAACATTCAGATCGACTTCGGCTATCAGGGCTTTGATGCCGATGGCGATGCGATCAAAGGCAACCTGGATGGCAAGCTCGATTTTAAAATCACAATCGATGATGACAGCCCGGTTGTTGACGTTGGTGCGATTGAGAATGGTGTTGTTGAAGAAGAGCAGCGCGAGGTTGCTGGGGCAGGTATCGACGATACGCGCGGAGACGGCGACGCAGACCGTTTCTTCAACCGCAACAGAACCACAGATGAGGCAGATGGAAGCCTTGGCATCTCGTGGGGCGCCGATGACGGCGATGCACGCACCCTGGTGTTTGATGAAGCCCAAGTTGAAGCCGATCTATCTGGCCTTACATCGCGCGGCGACCTTATCAACCTCACCTTCTCTGATGACGGTACGCAACTAACCGCAACAGCTGATGGCCGAACGGTTTTCACAGTTACCCTGTCTGACGATGATGACGGTTCTTACGCGTTCACGCTGATCGACACGCTTGATCATCCCGCAAATGCGCAAGGCGAGGACAGTCTTGATCTGACATTTGCTTTTGTCGCGACAGACAGTGATGGCGACGAAGCCAGTGCAAGTTTCGACGTCGATGTCATTGACGATCGCCCGGTCACACTTGGCACGATTTTTCCTCGCTATGTTGAAGAAGAGGCTTTGACGAATGGGAACCGAGACGGCGTCGAGCTAGGTGCATCAGCAACTGGACTTCTCAATATCTATTGGGGAGGCGACGATACCGATACAATCGACGGTGCACGTTCTGGATTTTTAGTTCAGGATGACCCTACCATCGCTGGTCGACGGTCTGTTGTGTTTTCTGATGACGGCAACGGCCGTGTCACTGCGGAAGCAGCGGCAAACTTCATTTCCGTTACCAATGGTAATGGCGAGGACGTTGATCTGGCTAGCCTCTCATCAAAAGGGGAATCGCTAACCTTCCGCCTTGCCAACAATGGAACCATTTTGATCGCTGAGGCGGATGGGCAAAGAGTTTTTACCGTTGAGCTATCCGATGACGCCAATCCTGGTGCCCCGCTAATTGGAGCTGGATCGTACACCTTCAATCTGGTCGATACGATTGATCACCCCATTGTCGGTGATGATCCCAGCGACGAAGATGCACTCAACTTCACCTTTAACTTCACGGCTCGCGATGGTGATGGCGATATCGCCACCGGCAACTTTGAAGTCCGCGTCGTCGATGACAGCCCGGTTATAGATGATACCGTTGATCCAATTGCACTGACAGTGGATGAGGATGACATCCGCACTGTCGGCATAGATATTCCTGGTCAGAACAGCGGCTCAACGGGCACCAGCCCCAATGACAATGATGACGATGGCTCTTTTACCGGCGACCCTCGTTTTGTTGATCGCGGGCCAGCGAATGTAAGCGGTTCTTTGGCATCGCAGGTGAGCTTTGGCGCAGACGACGGCCAGGTCAGTTTCACCATTATTGAAGAAGCAGCCGCCCGGTCCGCGCTTGATGCATTGAATCTGCAATCAAATGGTCAATCGCTGAGCTTTGACATCGATCCGACATCAGACGGCAGCGTTGTCTATGGCTACATTGAGCAGTCGGGATCAAGCAACAGTTTCACGTTTGGTAATGGCGGCGACCGTTTGGTGTTTCGCCTTACGTTGAACGAAGACGGCAGCTTTGAGTTCGAGCTGTTTGATCAGCTCGATCATGTCGAAGGTAAAGATGATAACACCGACCTTCGTGGTGGAGCCGATGGCATCAACTTTGGCTCCATAATCGAAGCCACAGATGGCGATGGCGACACTGTGCCTCTGACAGATCGTTTCTCGATCGAAATCCGCGATGATGTTCCAGAGCCAGATATCTTTGTGGTCGATACCGTGCGGGTCGATGAAACTTATGGCCTGCATAGCGACAACGTTTTCAATCCGAGCACCGGAACATACAATCCCAATGTCGTCGCTCTGTTCAGTGATGTCGCGTCTGATGGGCTGGGCCCGGATGGAAACTCGGGCACAATCTATGCCCGTGACAATGTCGTCGACGGCTTCTTGAACGTTGGTGCGGATGAGTTTGCATCCGATGTGAGTGTTGAGCTTCTTATTCGCGAGGGTATCGATTCAGGGCTTGATACAACTGGAGGGGACTCGATTTTCCTCTTTAAGGAAGGTGATCTGGTTGTTGGTCGGATTGGATCACAAGGCGGAGATGCGGCCTTTGCCCTCCACATTGATGGCTTTGGTCGCGTTAGCATTGCCCAATACAAGTCTCTCAAACATCCTGACGATCAAACGTCCGATGAGCACATCGATTTGGATGGCAAGGTCTTTGCCCAACTGACCGTCACCGATAATGATGGAGATACCGCTTCGGACATCGTCAACATTGGTGCCAATGTCACGTTTGATGATGATGGGCCGGCGGCTTTCGCCGATACTGATATAGTCCTGGAAGGTAACTCTGCTGCTGGTATTGAGAACGTAACCACGGGCAATGTTATTACCGGTGTTGATGCTGACACCGATCCGAACAGCATTGGGTCGCTGACGGCGGACGAAGTCGGCGCAGATGACCCTGGTACGGTTGTTTCTGTTCGGTACAATGGCACTGACTACGCGGTGTCGGATGGCTCCCCGGCGACTATTAATACCGCTGCAGGTACGCTGGTTATGGAATCGGACGGCAGCTACGCGTACACAGCCAAATCCAACGTCTTACACGTTCTGGACGTCTTCAACGTTCGCGATGAGTTCGAATCCCGAAGCTATGACAACAATGATGGCTCCAAGGATTGGGCATCTGATTGGTCGGAAGATGATGGCGGCTCACCATTTGGTGGCGCGATCCGGATCAACAACGATGGCGGCGATGGCGCTTTGCGCTTCACTGATGGTGGTCGCGATGGAATTGAACGAACTGTTGATTTAACGGGTGCTCAGTCGGCGACGCTCTCGTTTGATTTCCGCGAAGACGTCAACAGGAACAATGAAGATGTTCGTGTCTTCATCTCGTCTAATGGCGGCCCCTTCCGTGAGCTTATTGAGATCGATAACAGCGACTCCAGTTCCTACCAAAATGTCTCCTTCGACATTTCCGGTGACATTTCTTCGAACACGATCATTCGAATCACCGTCGACGATGATTTTGAAGGAAACGACGATATCTACATCGATAATGTGAACATCGAATATACAGCTGTCGATGGCGGTGTGGAAGTATTTGAGTACACATTGAAAGATGCCGATGGCGATACAGACACCGCCAAGCTTGCTATTGAGATCAAGGATGGCGGGCCGTCGGTGGGAACGCCACCAGCACTCCAAACCGTCGACGAGGACGATCTGTCTGACGGCAACAATGATGTTGTTGCAGGCGACGATGTTGTGGTCGACAGCGATACGCTTGTCACCGGCGATCTTGCGATTGCCTGGGGTGCGGATGATGCCGACACCGCAACGGGTACACGCCAAGATGCGCCCTCTGGCATTGGCGACCGGTCTGTCACCTTTGATGCGACGATCACGGCTCCTAACGGCCTAACATCCGATGGTGAGCAGATCACTTACGAAGTGATCAACGGTGGAACAGCCCTCATCGCTCGTGCAGATGGGCGGGATGTCTTTGTTGTTGGCCTCAACGATGATGACAGTGGCAGCTATACCTTCCGGCTTCTGGACAATCTTGACCACTCCGCGATCGACACAGAAGACAACATCGATCTCGAGTTTGGCTTTGTGGTGACCGATTCTGATGGCGACACCGCCACCGGCAGCTTCACTGTCTCCGTCGATGATGACAGCCCAGATGCGCGATGGGCCAGATCCCACATTGAGGTCGATGAAGCTACGCAGATCGACACAGTGGTTCCAGGACAGTTGCAGTTCAAGCCTGGCGCCGACGGCGCTGCGGTTACCTCCGCCTCTGTTCATACCAAGCTGGGCTTTGTGCAGCGGTTCGACCAAGAGAACCTCGCTGGCCAGCAAATCGCCGATCTGGAAGTGGGTGGCTTCAAAGTTACGGCCGCCACCGAAACGGTTGCTGGTGTAACCACAATCACCGGCACCGTTGAAAACGGCAACGATACCCCAGCCTTCGAGATCGTGGTCCAACCTGATGGAATCTACGAGTACACACAGTTTATCGCCTTCGATCATCCTGACGAAGGTGAAAGCGGCGCTGATGATAAGATCGCTCTGCGGATCGACTTTACAGTGACCGATGGTGATGGCGATACCGACACAGCTGGCGCCTATGTCCGCGTTGCAGACGACACGCCGATTGTTGACTGGACTGATTCCGAACGTACCAATAATTTCCGCATCATCAGCGATGATGAGACGGTCAAGGATTCCAACGACGATCCCATCGGCAATCTAGGCTTTGGTGACAACACGTCCGACGGGGCCGAAAGCGACAGCAAGGAGTTCCACCAGTCTGGCAAATCACTGCCCATCTCCTTCGGAGCCGATGGCGGCACGGTGGTTTGGAACACCACTTCAAGCAAGGGATTGTCGGGCATCGAAGGCGGCCCTGACAGCATTACCTTTGACGTCATCGATAATGCCGACACGAGCGTGCTGCTGATCAAGCAGGCTCAGGGTGGTTCCGGTGTAGTGACAGTTGCCGAGGTCACGTTGGACAAGACCAACGGTGACTACAGCTATAAGCAGGTCGCCAACCTTCTGCACGCGGTGGACCCTACCAAGCCAAATGTCGAAGATGATGCCACGTTTGAACTCGGCTTCACGGTTGAAGATGGTGATGGTGATATCGTCGAGGACTCGCTCCAACTCCTCATCGATGATGACACGCCAACCATTCGTCCGTTTGACACCAACCCGGATCGCACGATTATCGCGGAAGGGACGGTTGACGCTGGCACCAGTAATGATAATGGCCAAGAGTGGAACCGTATCAAGACAATCGACTTCTCGGTTGGTGCTGATGGCGCAGCAGAGGGCGGCGCCGTCGCATGGGACCCCCTTACAAGTGGCCCTGCTGATGGCAGCGCAGTTGGGTTCAACTTCGAGACAAACGATGACGGCACGCTGCTGATCTATCAAAATCAGGGTATTGCAGGCGATGTACTTGTGGCGGAAGTCACGATGAACAGCGATACAGGCCGCTATGAGGTGATCGAGAAGGCCAATGTGCTTCACACTGGAACCGATGGTGACAGTGCGAGCCTCACGCTCAAGTTCACGGTGACTGATGGTGACGGAGACACGGTTACCGGTGAGCGCTTGTTGGTGCTCCGGGACGACACACCAATCGTTGACTGGACGGCGTCTGAACGGACCAACAACTTCCGCATCATCAGCGACGATGACACCATCAAGGATTCCAACGGTGATCCTATTGGCAATGCCGGTGGCGTGCAGGACAGTGGCGAGTATCACCAGTCTGGTAAGAGTTTACCGATCTTCTTTGGCGCGGACGGTGGCTCCGTCGTCTGGAATGCCGCAACAAGCAAAGTGGTCGATGCCAACAAAGGAACACCCAGCGGCGTTTCCTTTGAAGTTGTGGACAGCACAGATACCAGTGTGTTGCTGATCAAGCAGGACCAGGGTGACCCGAACAATCTGGTCACGGTCGCCGAAGTGACGTTGGACAAGACGAATGGCGACTACAGCTATAAACAGGTCAACAACCTTCTCCACCAAAACCTCGGCGACAATGTTGAGGATGACGCAACGTTCGAACTCGGCTTCACGGTTGAAGACGGCGACGGCGATATCGTCGAAGACTTCATTCCACTAATCATTGACGATGACACACCAGTTGTTGGCGACACAGTCGCACCTTCGTGGTTTGAGCAAGACTTTGAGAGCGCGAGCGATGCGGCCAGTGCTGGGCTATTCGATGCCAGCAATAATTGGGTCGGCGACGTCGCTGTGGTGCCCGATGGTACCGGTGGAATCAACACGCCCGATGGCGGCCAGTTTGCCATCCTCACGCAAGGCGGCACGCTAGGTAACGAGACTGGTCCGTTCACCCGCTTTGATGGGTACAAGAGCGACTTCCAGGGTGGGTTCACTGCTTCAGTGGCAATCTACCTAGATACCAGCTGGTCAGCTGGCGAAGGTTTTGACTATTCCGTGGCTGCCACCCGCCAAGACGGTGACCATCAGCGTGACTTCATTTTCCATGTCACCAAGGACACCTCTACCGGCAAACTTCTGGTGGGTGGATCCAACAACACCAACCGTGCTCCGCGTGAGGACCTTGATACCCTCAGTAACAATCTGGAGGTGACGACCTCGGGTTGGTACACCTTCGAGCATGTCTTCCGCGATGCGGGGGATGGCACGCTTGCTGTTGATCTCAATGTCTATGATAGCACCGGTACGCTGCTGTTCACCGAGACGCGCAACAATACCACGCAAGACCTTCTTTCGACCGAGATTGGTGGCAACCGCTATGGCTGGTTCACCAACATTGATGTGGATGGCGGCATAGCGGTCGATGATCTGACGCTATCCTCCAATGCAGGCATTGCCATTGTCGACGAGGACGATCTGTCTGATGGCAACAATGATGTTGCACTGGGCGATGAGGTGGTGCCTGATAGTGACACGCTTGTTAGCGGTGATCTTGCGATTTCTTGGGGCGCGGATAATGCAGACAACGCAACCGGTTTGCGCCAGGATGCTCCAACAGGCGTGGGCGACCGTTCGGTCACCTTTGATGATGCTTTGGATGGCGCCACGCCGAGTGGCCTAACATCCGATGGCGAGCAAGTCAGCTATAGCCTGAATGCCGAAGGCACAGTTCTGACTGCCAGTGCGGGCGGTCGCATAGTGTTCATCGCATCTGTGAACGATGATGACACAGGCAGTTACACCTTCCGACTGCTTGATAATCTTGATCACTCAACGGTCGATACCGAAGACAACATCAATCTCGAGTTTGGCTTTGCAGCCACTGATTCAGATGGCGACACCGCCACCGGCAGCTTCACTGTCTCCGTCGATGATGACACACCAGTAATCGACTCGCCCGTGCCTGTCACAGTTAGTGAAGCTGGAACTGTGTCTGTCTCTGCGACGGCTCAAAGCTTCACCTTCGATCTCGACGGAACGACCTACAGCTTCGATATCGCTGCCAGCAGAGGCGATCTGTTCGTGTCAGGCGGCAACCTGGCAGGGCCAACGCTGAGCACGTATAATCTTCTGGTGGAACTTGCAGGCGGCACGGTTCGCGCGAGCGGCAATTTCAGTGTTGATGATCCCAACCCATCGATCGGCGTCAACCTGATCACTCAGGGGTCGTTCCAAGGTCAATTCCAGGCGAGCATTGGCGGTCTGAACACTGGCGGCAACTACCAAGCACGGTTTGTCGATCAAGCTGATGCGGACACATTTGCGGCCTTTGCGCAAGAGCTTGAGGATCGCGGTCTTCTCAACGAAGCATTTCGTGACAATGGCTTTGTCAGCGCCACAGGCGATCTCGATGTCAGTTGGGGCGCCGACGACACCGATGAAGGCAACAACAACTTTAACCAGGACGCCCCCGGTGGCACCGGCGACCGGTCGATCACCTTCACCGACCAGACCGATGCGTCCAACAACATTGTCGATAGCAACGGCGATCCGCTGGCGCTGTCATCAGGCGGAATCCCTCTTGAGTACAGCCTGAACACCAACGGTACCGTGCTGACGGCGACCGCAGGTGTGGGTGGTGCGGTCATCTTCACCGTGGCGCTGGACGATGATGACAGCGGGTCCTACCGCTTCCGCCAGTCCGGCCCGCTGGATCATTCCGCGGCCGGCGCGGATGAGCTTGCCATCGGCTTCAGCTTCACCGCTACCGATTCAGACGGCGATACCGATCAAGGCCAGTTCACTGTTAATGTCACCGATGATGTGCCCTCCACCAGCGCCGTATCCTTGTCGGTCGATGCAAGTTCTCTCAATGAATGGAGCCACATCGAATTTGACACTATGAAGGTGCAGCTGAATGACGGCTCAAAACCAAATGTCTTGGAAGCCGAATTGCACGAAGGGGCACTGAACGGCTCAAACACAGTTGGCTACAACAGCAATGGCACCAAAAACTCAGATGATGACAACCGCGGCGACACTCTGCTGAACAGTCAACTGACGGTTCGTAACGGCGCCTTTGATGCCGACAACGACATCCAACAGGGCGAGCTAGCAACGACAGAATGGGATATCGGAGGCACAAAAAGCCTGGAGGGTGAGTTTCTCAATCCACTTCTAGCTGACTTGGTCGACTTTCAGGCATTCCGCTATCGGAGCGACGCGACTGGCACACCTGAAACCTTTGATTTCTCTAATGGCGATAACTTTGCCGTCGCGACTGGTGGCACAGCCAATGTAGCTGTAGCGGAGAACCAAAGGACAAATGTTGTCACGGACGGTAATTCCGGAGGCTTTCAGGTTGGCTTTGGTATAGACCGCGGAGGAAGCTATACGGGCCCCAAGGACTTTGGAGGCGACGGTGGAAACAACAAAGCGATTGACGGTAACGAATTTCTGCTGATCGACCTTAAAAAAGATGGACTTGTTGGAACTGGCCTATCATTTGCGGTTGACCGTATAGGCAATGACAGCGAAGCCAGTGTTGTCGTCGACTTTTTCACCAAATCCGGCAACTCTTACACAAAAGTTGGCTCACGGATCGTTGATTTCGACCAGATTGGAATGCCAACCGGGCCATCTTCCGACCTCGCTAATGTTGGTTTCGCATTCGATGCCGTTGCAATGTCTTCTGCAGACGGGGGATCGTTTTCGCCGGGACAAATCGAATTCAATCTTCGCCCTGCGTCGGTTGCTGTGGAACTGGATTTGGTCGCGGAAAACGCTGTTGACTTTGGCGCTGATGGCCCAGCGGATGACGGCGGCTTTGCGCTGAGCAATGATACATCGGCCCTTGCTGATCTTGGGCTGAAGTCGGGCGGTGTCCAGATCAATTATGATGTGAATGGTGGCGTTCTGACGGCGACGGCTGGTGTTACCGTGGTCTTCTCCGTCGCTCTAACAGCCGAAGGGAAAGCGACTTTCACCCAATTTGAGACCATAGACGACCAAGCAGGTGGATCGACAGACGTCATCAACCTGCCGATAGCCTTCACCGCTACCGATGGTGATGGCGACAGTGTCCAAGGCACATTCACTGTGGCCGTTGAACCGAAAACTATTGTAGTCGATGCAGACGGCAACGGCGACTTTTTGACGATCCAAGCCGCGATTGACGATCCGAACACGTTGAACGGCGATATTATCGTCGTCAAAGGCGGGGCCGGTAACACCCACGCCGAAAGCGGCATCGATGTCACCAAGTCAGTCACCATCAAGGCCGATAAAGCCGGAACAATTCTCGATACTGGAATCGAGACCGGCTTCACGATCGACCAAAAAGCGGTCGATGGCATCGGCAACACGGTGCGCATTGAAGGCTTTGACATCAAGGGGTCCACAGCCACCACAACAACCTACGGTATCCGTTACGGTGCAGCACGCGATGGGAATGCGAAAGGATTGATTGAAATCATCGATACTGACGTCAGTGGCTTTAGCCAAGCTGGAATCTACATCTCCGGTGGAGGTGCAGGTCTACAGGTCCTCGTTGATGGGGATGATGGCACAGGTTCGAAATCAACAGTTAGCGACAACGGCTATGGCTTTGTTGGAAGCTCAGACGGAAAGGCTGATCTTCAGTTCTTCGAGTTCCTTGGCAATTTGACGTTGAAAGATCTTGATGTGGTTGGCACAAACGCCGTTTCACCGGGCGTTTGGTCCAAAGATGGCGTCGGCGTTGGAATTAACATTCAGGGCTACCTGGATGTAGACGGCCCACCAAAGGGCGATCTGGTAGATGAACCGATCGGCATCGTGGTTTTTGATGACGTTAGCGTCACGGGTAATTATGCAAAACCACTTGTCTATATTCTAGGCTACAACGATTTTACGGGGCTTAGCTTCATCAACACCGTTATTGGCGATAGCGGCACCCAGGCCAGCACTGGGTTGTTTATAGACCCATACCTTGGAGCCGGGGCTTTCGGCGGCTTCATCGACGATCCTGACAACATTTCAGTGCTGGATCTTTCTGGTATTGCGTTTGCTGGTGGCACATACTCTTTCGGTAGCGGGCAAAACCTTATTATCGGCGTTCCGACGGACGAAACCATCAACGGAACTGAATTCGATGATGTGATACTTGGATCGTTTGGTGACGACACAATAAACAGTTTTGGCGGCGATGATGTCATTATCGGTGGTTTGGGTGCCGACGCCAAATCTGGCGGGGACGGCGAAGATACCTTCGTCCTCAATGACCTCTCGAGCGCTGACACGATCCTCGACTACACGGAGAACGAAGACAAAATCGATCTCACCGAACTGCTCAATGGCGTGACGATTACAGACGTCGATCCGAACAACATCGCAGACTATGTAAAGATCGAAAACGGCGTTCTAAAGGTGGATCGCGATGGCCTGGGTGGTTCAGAGACCTTCAAAGACGCAGCAAATCTGTTTTCTGATGGCTCCAATGCCGTTACCACGGGCAACGTGACAATCATCGACAACTCCGACACAGCGGCTGTTGAGATAAGCATCGCGGCCGCCTAGACCAGGAACAATCCCAGAAACGCAAAAACCCGCGATCCCAGACAAGGGGTCGCGGGCTTACCTTGTTGCATGTTGGGTTCTTAGATCCCGGCGATCACCCGATCATCCATCGTGCGATGCTCGGCGAGCACCTGGTCGCCTGGAAGCAACCGTCCAATGCGCTGGGCCGTGGTGCGATTGTCCATGATGCGGGTTCCTGATGCAGTCTCGACCTGGACAATCACATGACCCGCGCCGCTGGCAGTCCTTAGAAAAAGCAGCGAAATGTCATCGGCATCAACACCAGCCTCAAGCAATAGCGCACGCTTCAAAATGGCATGGTCTTCGCAATCCCCTGCCCCACGGGTCAGTGTGGCCAATGGTGTTTGCCAATGGTCGCGGCCCGGCTGATCCCAGCGGAACCGTACATTATGATTTACGAAGCGCTGGGCCTCACGAACAGGATTCTCAGCGCGGCGCACACGTTCAACAGCTTGCTGCCAAGCATCGGAGCCAGAACGCTCTTCACGGGCAATGGCGCGTTCCAGGCGTGCCAACCGTGCATTCAGAGTCGCTTCCCAGCGCGACCGTACATCGCGGGGCGCAAGACCATCAGGGGATGCCTCATAGGCAACGCGCTGAGCCTCTGTGGCGCCACGCGCCGCCCGCATGACAGACAGCCTGTCGCGGATGTTCACAAAACCGTTGGAAAGGGCCACTGGCCGAATAGCTTGATTGACGATCAAAGGCGCTGCAGCAAAGGCCTGTGCCTTTGCACCAGTCGCCGAGAATGGAACAACCAAAGCGCTGATGGCCAACGCAAAGCAAAAGGATAGCGTCGCGCCGGAACACACGCGTCCGGTCGCCCGCCAAAGACGGATCGTAGTCATGGTATGCCTCAACCTGTTTTACGGGCGAGAGCAAAACCCTCTAATGCGCGCCGCCAACCTCTTGTCGGGTACTTAGCGTTCGCGCAGCGCTTCGTTCCGCGCCCGTGTGATAGGATTGAGAAGATACTGCATGACTGTCTTCTGGCCGGTTAATACATCGGCCGTCACGACCATTCCTGGTATTAGTGGTAAAGGATCAGTTTCAGAACCTATAGAATTGTCTTCAATTTCCACAGTAACGCGATAGAAACTTTCACCCTGCTCATCTTCAAACGTGTCGGCACTTATCCGCCGCACAACGCCGGGCAAGTCGCCATAGACAGTGTAATCATAGGCGGTCACCTTGACCGACACGTCCTGGCCAGCGCTGATAAAGGCGATGTCTTGAGGACGGATTTCGGCTTCGACAAAAAGCTGCTCGTCGAGCGGAACTATTTCAACAACATTCTCGCCAGGTCTGATAACCGCACCAATTGTGGTGACAGGTAGAGCGTTCACAACGCCCCGAACTGGCGAAGAAAGAGTGGTTCGCTCAAGCCGTTGCTGGGCCGACAAGATGGACTGTTCGATGACAGCCAGATCACCAATCGTTTGCGAAAGTTCACCGCGCGCCTGGGACGCGAACTACGCGCCCAAATTGGCAAGCTGCGCCTCTGCCTCGGCAATAGCAGCAGCCGTGCGCGGCAGTTGCGCGCGAAGCACCGATAGTTCTTGTTGCTCGGCCAGAGCGGCACGTTCTCTTTGGAGAAAATCGATCTCTGGAATGGCGCGGCGATCGAATAGGTTTCGCGCAAGAGCCACTTCCCTTTCTAAGAGCTCAATCGATACGGCAGTCTCTTCAATGCGAAGTTGAAGTTCCGTGCGCTCCAGATTGCGCTGTGCCAGCTGCTCGTTGATAACCGCACGTTCCTGTGCCAACGCCAACTGCCGCGCGTCATACAGCTGTTGCTCCCCTAGCAATATATCTGTGGGTGTACCCTGAGCAAAAACGGGCTGATCGCCTTGCGCTTCTGCCTGCAAGCGTGCCCGTTTTGCTTCCAGCACCAATTGGCGTTGTTGCAACTCGCCCAATGCCGAACGCGCATCGGTGTCATCCAACCGCAGAAGCACCTCGCCAGCGTCAACGATATCACCCTCAGCAGCGTTGATCTCAACGACCACTCCAGCCTCAAAGGGTTGAATGAGTTGCATTTGGCTGGTCGGAACAATGCGCCCAAGCCCAGTGGTCACCTCCTCAAGAGTTGCCCACTGAGCCCATGTGATAAAACCGCCGATCATAACGGCAACAACCACAAGCGCCGGTAACAGATTGGTCCTACCACCCTGGTCAAGAGCGGCACGGATATCGTTGGCAAACTGTTCATCGACTCCTTGCGCCATTAGGTGTCTCCGGCCAATTTGGCGGCACGCGCCATGGCTTCATTTGCACCAGCTTGGTCTTGCAGCGCCTGTAGAACCTTTTGTTTGGGGCCCAGTGCAAGCAAGCGTCCAGCTTCGATGACCAATAAGCGATCAACAATGGCCAAGGTGCTATGACGATGTGTGGCGAGCACGACAGAAACGCCTTCAGTGTCCGACAGATGCGTGAGGTTTTTCAGGAGCTTGTTTTCGGCACCTGTGTCCAACGCTGCGGTTGGTTCATCCAGAAACAAGAGCCTCGGCCTGCGAATGAGTGACTGTGCTAAGGCGACGCTGTGCCGCTGCCCGCCGGACAGGTTTCGACCGCGCTCGCTTATGGGCATTGAAAGTCCCAGCGGATGGTCGCGTGCCAACTCTTCAAGCCCAGCCAAGACCACCGCATAGTCGATGTCCTCCGCGCTCGCCATCGGCTCACCCAGGGTGATGTTGTCGAGCAGGGACCCAGAAATGAGTTCTGGCTCCTGGGGCACCACACCTACAAATCGTCGCAGTTCCACTGGTGAAACCTGTTTGATATCGACCCCATCGATTAGGACGCGCCCAGCTGAGGGTGTCGCCAAACCGCTGAGCAGTTTGCCGATTGTCGACTTTCCTGATCCGATACGGCCAATGACACCAAATCGATCCCCCGCATTCATTTGAAACGAGAGGTCTGAGAGCGCTGGAGCCTGTTGATCGGGATAGGTGTACGTCACGTTTTCGAAGACAAGACTTGGCTGCTGGAGTGGGCGCGTCGGCGTTGCATCGGTCCATTCGCTTGGGAGCTCCATAAGCCTATCCACGGAACGGTAAGAGTGCTTGGCCTGCTGCACCCGAGCAAGCGTCCCCGAAATCGATGCCAATGGGGCAAGAACTCGGCCAGAAACAATGTTGGCAGCGATCAATGCACCAACTGATATCTGCCCTTCGATCACCAGAAAGACGCCCCAGACGATCAGCACAACGGACACGGCTTGAGAGGCGCTTTGAACAACAGTCGTGTTGAAGTTGGACCAGAAACGGGTTGTGGTCGCTGACCTACTGGCTTCAGCCACCGAATGATCGAAGCGACGTCGCAGATGTGCTGCGCCTCCAATGCGCTTGACCATATCAAGCGACAAAAGGGTTTCGATCAAAATGCCGTGGCGGCGAGCGGAGTCCGATTGAGCATCTTTCATGGCCCGGTTCATCGGCACCTGCACCCAAAGGGTGACGAGTATTACTGTCACCGCGGCCACTATGGGCACGATCACCAGAATGCCGACGATCCAGTACAGAACCAGAAGGAAGATCGCGATGAAAACCGCATCGGTTATCGCGATCACCGTCGATGATGTCAGAACATCACGCACATTGTCGAAATCACGGATGTAACTGGCCAGCACGCCAGTAGATTGGGGGCGCGACTCTGCCTTTGCCTCAAGCAGGTGATCGAACACTCTGCCAGAGACTGCCATGTCGATACGTCGCCCGGTTTCATCGACGACACGCGATCTCATCGTCTTCAAGACGAAATCAAAAACAAGCGCCAGTACCACCCCAGAGGCAAGTGCCCAGAGCGTTGGAATTGTAAGGTTCGGGATCACGCGATCGTAGACGTTCATCACGAACAGGGGACTGGCCAGTGCCAGCATGTTTACCAGGAACCCTGCCAGAACAACTTGCGCATAGCTGCTCTTGAAACGGCTGGCGGCCGACCAGAACCAGTGGTTCTTGTTGCGACCGCTGTCATCGGCAGTCAGTTCAGCAGGCTGATCGGTCTTGGCGAGATAAACCAGAGCGGGCTTCAGGTTGCGACTGAGCTTTCGCAGGCTTACTTGGCGCTCAACAACCGTGCCTGCGGAGAACACGACAATGCTAGCCGTGTCTTTGGCAAAGTCCAAAGATTCCACGACAACGGCTTCACCCAGATTGAGCACACCAACGAGTGGTGGAGCCAATGGGGAAGCGAGAGTGAGCGGTTTCGTGGAGAGTTGTGTTTTTAAACCGAACTTGCGAGCAGCCTCTTGCAGTCGATCAAGCCCAAGCTGGCCGCCTTCAAGCGGGATACTGTCATCTATCCGAGAAGATTGATGGGAAGAGCCAAGCTTTCTCGCGCAGTACGCAAGGGCTGGACCAAGATTTTGAACGGCGTCAGATGACTTTGCATCATCTGCATCGCCAGCTGCGTCAGCTTTTGGGCCACTGCTCTGCACAGATTCTTTCAAATCCGCGCCGGTGTTGTCATTCTTTGAACCTGACGCTGCCTTATCGGCGGAGCGGCTCGAAGAGTCCATTTGCTGTTCTGTGGAGGCGTAGGTCTTCTGCACGCAACTCAGGCTCCGGTACAATGTCGCGCAGACCGAAATGGTCTAGCAAATGTCCTGTAGACCCAATTAGTTGATATCGAGCAAAGACGGCGATCGCTTCTGCACTGGATACTTCAAACTCGGCATTGAAACGAGCATTCTGCGCGTCCAACAGATCGAGCAAGGTACGCAAGCCAGCGTCATACTCCTCATAGTAGGACGAGAGTACGCGTTCAGATTGGCTCAGCTGATCGCGAAGTGCATGAAGCCGCACATCGTTGGTTGTCACGCCAACCCAAGCCCGACGGACTGCTTCATCAATATCAAGGCGGAACCGGTCAAGACGAATTTCAGCTTCACCAACACGCTCCACCTGCTCGCGATGCTGGGCGGTTCGCAGTCCACCGTCAAACAAACGCCAGCGCATCACGAGGCGAAGAGACGCATCAATGTTTTCTCCGGGCGTGCCGCCAACATCATAGCCATAGGAGGCGGCGCCTTCGACGGCCAACGAAGGGTAAATTGACGAAAGCTGCTGCTCTGCGACCGCTTCTTGCGCTTCGACTTCGAGTGCGGCGGCATCAAGGGTTGGATGCCCTGACCTTGCCAGTTCAATGGCTTCGTCAACCGAACGCGGCGTTCCTGCGGGAAGGCTGACTGCGTGCAGGTGGCGAGGATTTTCACCTACCAAGCGCAGGAAACGCGCTTCAACTTCACCAAGAGCACGGGCAACCTCGGCACGAATCGCGCGCGACGCCGCCAAGCGTTGGCGGGCAATTTCCACTTCGCCCTGCGTCGCTGCACCACCATCAAACTGCTCCCCAGCCCGCCCGACGATGAAGCGATGTTGCTCGATATTGTTGTCAGCGGCCCGCAAAACCCGCCGATGTCGAAGCACGTCAACATAGGCTTCAACGGTATCAACGGCTACGATTTCCGCCGCTTCAAGAGCCCGATACCCAGCCCCTTGCAAACGCGTAGCCTGACGAAAGCTCTCGTTCGCACGGAAGAAACCGTCAAAAAGGGTCCAGCTTGCGATTGCACTCAGTTGGCGGCTGGCACGCCATTCAGCATTGTTGGCGGCGCTTAGACCATTGGGGCGATCAACGTACTGAGGCCCGATGAATGCTTCCAGATCAAGGGTCGGCATGTACAGCGAACGAGCCTGATCAAGCTCAGCGCCAACAGCACGTTGGTTAGCCTTGGCTTCCAGCACTTCTGGACTTGTATCTACGGCAATTCTCACGGCGTCGTTGAGTGACAACGCATGCGCAGTGAGTGAGCCTAACAAAAGGCAGCCAGCGGATATCGCAAAACGCAACAACATTATTTTGCCCCAGTCGCTCTTCACCAAGTTTCCCTAAGGGAGGTTTGGCAAGAACTGATCAATTCAATCAAAACCATTATGACGCAAAATCGCGCCCCACACTCTTCTTCTGTTAGACAGCTGAGATAGATGCATCCCCCACGTGGGTGAAGCATGGATTATCGATTAACAAGCTGGCCAATAAGCAACATTAACTGCGTCAGCGACGTCATTCCGGTTTTCCCGTAGATGCTGCGCAGATGTGTTTTTACCGTTTCCCTGGAGAGGCCAAGTTTTCGTGCTGCGGAAGATGCGCTTGGAGTTACAGTAAGGGCTGCTACCACGGATTGCTCAGCTGGCGTCAAATCAAACGCCAGACCAACGACAAAACTGTCAATCGACGCACGCAAATTGACCACCGCGATTCGTATAACCATGGTCGCGCTCTCATGCGCGAATGTTCCGGCATGTGGCGCCGCGTAGCGATGCAACATGAGTAGCAATCCGTTCCTCGGCTGGAGCACAAAGGGTTCTGTCTGATCAAAATTTTTGCTCAGAAAAGCTTTTAGGGCTTCGTCATCCGACGACGCAGTTCTACTGGTCGACTTCAATTTGCCACTAGCAACCCGAAGCCCAAGGTCAGCATCCAATATCCGCTGCGCATTTTTGTCCAACGTCACGACATGCCCGGTTCTGGATAGCGAAACCAAACCGTCGGAATAGTGGCTGTTCACCCCATCATCCATTAAGCTATTGACCTTCCGTTGCGGCATTTGCAGTCGATCTGAAAGCCTGGCACTTCGCAGAATGTGAGATGCAAGATCGGTGAAGCGACGCACATGCTCTTCGTCAAAATCATCATCTCCGTCGTTTGCATTCCGATAAAGGTTGAACCAGGCAAAGTCACAGCCAGGTCGGCACAAGCTAACCATCAACCCGCGATTGATTTTCTGCGGATGTAGAACGGCGCGGGTCGACGGTTCGGTAGCGAAGAGATCCGCGCTCATGAAATCTGATATGCGGAAGGCCTGACCTGGCGTAGCGCGCATAACAGCGCGAACACCGATGTTATTCTTGGGCGAGTTGAATTCTTCGAAGTACTTCTGAAGACAGTGTAAATCAAAATTCGTCTGCGCCGCAGTGTTGCGATTCACAGGGTTTTGAGCTGAATTCAATTCGATTCCAGCGACGCTGCTATCAAATAGCTTCGCCGTATCGAGCACCAACTCGTGCCAAACTGATTCATCAAGCGCTGCTATGTAGCACTTGTCGATGATATCGTCCCAATTTTGCCCCATAAATCGATTGGCCAAATCATCTTAATTGCACAGTTTTTAGGCCAGAACCCCCACGAAATTGCCGAATAGACTATAAGCAGTACGGTTTATTAGAAAACGCTGCAATTACTCTTCTTTACGTAAAGGAATTTGCGCATCCCCCAGTTGGGGGACGGGTAAGTCATTGGAAAACCTTGGACAGAAGCGCCGTAAATGACAGAGCTTCTGTTTTCAAACGAGCGGGGGTGGGTGGGTGGGCCTACCGTCAGGCACGGGCTTTGTTTTGCAGCAGGCTTTCTGGCTTCGTTAAAGACGAGTCAGCCAAAGCAAGAGCAACTCTCTCTTGCCTTAGAGGATCAAGGTTGGCGTGAGTGTTTCCCGTTCGACTCTACCCGAAAGCCAGCACTCCCACTCTATGGTGCCGGGAGGTTTGCTGGTCACATCATAGACCACACGGTTCACGTCCTTCACCTCATTAATGATCCAGGTGACGGCGCCCGCCAAGAATCGCATGTCATAGTGTTAGAAGGTCGCCGTCATCCCGTCGACGGACGTAATAGCGCGTAGAGCCACCGGCGCTTCTTGTGGCGCTGCGTGAGCTGCAACCCGTCCTCTCGCCAAAGACGCTCAACCTTTTTGTGATTGACCCGTCAGCCCTGAACATGAACCCGTTGAGCGATCTTTCGGTAGCCATATCGGCCATACTGCTTGCAAGGCGAATGATTGCTCACCGCAGCCCGTCGTCATCTCTTGGTGCCGGTCCGTAGTGTGGGGAGCCCCGCGCTAGGCCAATCACGTGACATGTCCGTCGCTCAGACGTTGCGAGCTTCTAGAGTGTATGAATGACGCCCGGACGGAGCTCTTTCAGGGTGTAGCGGAAGTACCTTCTACAAATTGCAATGTCAGGCTGCCCGGGAAATTTGGGCTTTCAATAGCTGTTCTAAGAACGTTGATGAAAATGGAAGGGGCAGAGAGACGCGAACTCACGACCTACGGTTTTGGAGATCGTCGCTTGCGCCCCCAATCGATTGATATATCTACCTAAAGTCCATATCATTGAGTGCATTGTGTAAGTTTTTGTACAAGCCAATTTATCATGGTGTCGCCTAAACTGCTTAAACAGCCTGCAGAAGGAGGCAAAAAAATCTCGGCTGGTAACCCAATCTTGGTTCAACCTTAAATCTGTTTTGGCATAATTTTGGCTGCCGCCTTGCGACAAGCTAGGCCAGCAAATCGTCTGCACCTCTAGCCCTTCTGCTGAAGCCCGGCGAGCGCATCAATCCCGCCAGCTTGATACCGAATTCGGACAAGGAAAAATAAGCATAATCACCGCAGTCAGATGCCGACGTTTACGAACGTGTGCAACGAGCTTGGCCAAGGACTGTCAGCAATCCCTTTGGGAAGGTCATCGAACGATGCATAAAATGAACAGCCACTATCTTTTGGTGGCCTCCGGTGGATGTGGAACACGCGCTTTGATGCTGATAAACGCTCGGATGGATACCCAATGAAGTCCCCTCACCGATCACTCAATGACCGTGAACCTAGCAAGACCACGCCTTCGCAAGGTGGCTGCTGCACGATCGACGACGAACTCGGATCTGCATCGAACCTCGATGCGAGGTATCTCGCCGTGGCCTGCGCTGTAAAACCCGCAGCCGAAGCCACTCGGGCCAGTTTGCGGTCGCATCTGCGTGACATTCCTGGTGGAATTTTCGAGATGGGCGCTCGCCGACCGCGTTATCATGACGATCTGGATTCTCCCCGACGAAAGGTCTTCGTTTCGCCGTTTCAAATATCTCCAACGACGGTTACGAACGCTGATTTCTCTGCCTTCATCACTGAGACGGGCTACCAAACAGTGGCTGAGGATCAGGGGTGGAGCTTCGTCTTTCACCTGCTGCTTGAAGACCCGGCACAATTTCCCGATACGCCGCCTGGCCTGCGCTGGTGGCGCCGCGTCGATGGTGCCTGCTGGTCACAGCCCGAGGGGCCAGGCAGCAGCGTGTCTGACCGACTTGATCACCCAGCAGTCCATATCTCCTGGTATGACGCGCTGGCCTATTGCACGTGGGCGGGGCTCTGCCTGCCCCGTGAAGCCGAATGGGAAAAAGCGGCGCGCGGCGGATTGCGCGCAAAAAAGTTCCCATGGGGCAGCACATTCCAGCCTGATGGCGCGCACGCAATGAACACGTTTCAGGGCCAGTTTCCTGATGAAGACAGCGGGGAAGATGGGTACATAGGAACCGCCCCGGCAAACGCCTATGCACCCAACACGTACGGGCTCTTCAATATGACCGGCAATGTGTGGGAATGGACATTTGACCGTTTCGGTCCCCTGCCCTCAGGAGACAGACTCCCGCCGCGCGACCCGCAAGGCGCGAGCGACGGTTATGCGCGCGTTCAGCGCGGCGGCTCCTTCCTATGTCACGAAAGCTATTGCGACCGCTATCACGTTCATTCACGAACTCCGAACGACCCAGATTCATCGGCAAGCAATTTGGGTTTCCGGGTCGTCTATCGGGGTGAATAACAGATCGCTGGGACACCTTGTTGCCCAAGCGCGTCCTGACCCAGCCATATCAATTGTTGGCGAGCCCTACTGAGCGTCGGTGATCATCCGCGGCGGGGCCTCAGCTGTGCGCGTATCAACCCAAACCTCACAATTGGCATGTTCTTGAGCCAGCGTGCAGGGATAGTCGACTGTCGGTTCATGCATCAACAGAACGCGCAGAGTATGCTGCTTCCAAGGCCCACCATCACTGATGAGGAGGAGCCGTTTGGATGAGAGAATATCTGACATTCCGATGGTCACCGCCATCGGCGGTATCATTGAAGTATCGCCCCCTGCAGAGCGGTGCGAAAACGCAACAAGCGTCTCATCGTTGAGCGGAAGAATGCGCGTAACCGACTTGCGCATGTCGTCCAACCCGACACGCCACCACCGCGACGCGGGCGGCTCATTGTTGGCGATGTGACCTGAAAACCCGAAGCCACCGTAACAAAGATCGGCGCCACCGACCTTGGCAATCATGTCGGAATACCGGTCCATATTTGTCGGCGTTGGGAAGTGGAGGTTGCTTTCCTCAGGCTGTAGATCGGGATCAATCTGAGAAAACAGATTGCGCAACATGTACCCTTTGAACGACCAGGGGTGATCGGCCGGCAACAACCGACACTGCCAGTCCATCCATTCGTCCATATTGAAGGACACAACGCGTTTCCAGGAGATGCGTTCGCGGTTTGTGATCGCAACAAGTTCAGGGAAATGCTTTTTTGGACCGACAGGTTGAATGAGCACTGTTCGGCTGCCGGCCTGATTGTTCGCCACAATGAGGTCAGCCATTTGGCGGGCCAGCTGAGAGAACATCCGCTCGGATTCCTCGAAGACGGTGAGCGGCAAACGACTATGGCGAGGCAGGTCGTTCGCCGGGACTGTCATCATCTCATCCCATGACAATTGGGGTTCAGCGTTCATCGAAAATTCCTAACGTGGAAGAAGTGAAAAGCATGGAAATGCGGGGCACTGGCAGGCCCGTCGCTCAGACCGAAGAGCGATCATGGTTTTCCGCCGCTCGCCATCGCCGGGAGGAAACTGGTGCCAACACCACTTCCTTCGAGCCCCAGCCATTGCGCGACCGTCGCGCCAACATCGGAAAACTGGAGACGACCCAAAGGCATCACACCGTCCTGTGGCCCCATGCGGCAAAGAACCGGCACCATTTCGCGGGTATGGTCGGTGCCTGGCCAGGTCGGGTCGTTGCCATGATCGGCGGTGATGATCAGCAGGTCGCCGGGCATCAATCCGTCAAAAAGCTCCGGAAGACGAGCGTCGAATGCCTCCAGCGCATTGGCATAGCCTGGAACGTTGCGGCGATGGCCAAACTCGCTGTCGAAATCGACGAAGTTGGCGAACAGGAACCCATTGTCGGCAAGGTCCGGCAAGCTTTTCAGCATCAGGTCGAACAGCGCCATGTTACCCGCTGCCTTGCGTTCATCGCCGGTGGCGCGGTGGGCGAAGATGTCGCCGATCTTGCCCAAGGTCATCACCGGTCGGCCAGCCTCTTGGAGGCGGTCAAGCAATGTTTCGGATTTGGGCGGCACGGAAAAATCGCGGCGGTTCGCCGTTCTGCGAAAATCACCAGGCTCGCCTTCAAAAGGCCGGGCGATGACACGACCGACATTGATCGGATCAACCAGTTTCCTGGCGATTTCGCAGAGGGCATAAAGCCGGTCCAGCCCAAAAGCCTCTTCATGCGCGGCGATCTGCACCACACTATCCGCTGAGGTATAGACGATGGGCTCTCCGCTGCTCAGGTGCGCCTCGCCAAGGTCGTTGGTGATCTCCGTTCCCGATGCCCGGCAATTGCCAAGAATGCCTGTCAGACCTCCTTGCGCGATCAGCCAGTCGGTCAGCCAATCTGGAAAGGCGGGTGTCTCGTCTGGAAAAGTCGTCCAGGGTTCGGTAACGGGCGCACCGGTCAATTCCCAATGGCCCGATGTGGTGTCTTTTCCCGAGCTCGACTCGTAGGCAGCGCCCCAGGCACCGTTCCGGCAAGGACCCAGACCGAATGCGTCCCCACTGGCCAGTTCCAATGCCGATCCAAGACCCATGTTGATGAGATTGGGGATTTGCAACGGTCCCTTACGAAGCGACTGGCGATCGGCCCCGCCGCTGCGACACGCCTGCACGATGTGTCCAACGGTGTTCGCCCCCACATCGCCAAAGTCTTCAGCGTCAGGGGCTCCGCCGATGCCTACGGAATCGAGAACCAAAAGCAGTGCGCGGGTCATTGGCTCGCCCCCATGGCTTTCAACGACCGTGCATCGATGCGCCTGCCTATCAAATCGTTCTCCGGCACATCAGCTGACCCAATGGTGTAGGCCGCGCGCAGTGCATCCGCGGCGCGGTCAGCATCATCCGCGTTGCGCGCATGAACATAGCCGATAGGCGTGGCGGCACCGACAGAAGCGCCGATCTCAGCAAGGCCGATGTAACCAACGCTGTGATCAATTCTGTCCGAAGCCACGCGTCGACCTCCCCCGAGTTCGATGACCGCCAATCCAATCGCTCGAGCATCGCAACCGATGATCGTACCGCTGGTTTCCGCCAACACCGGCACGACGATATCTGCCTGCGCAAGGTGGGCGTGCGGCCGTTCTAAAAGATCGCTCGGGCCGCCTTGCGCCACAACCATACGAGCAAAGGACACCGCCGCTGCGCCTGAACTGAAGCTTTGTGCGATCATGGCCTCGCCCTCTGCCAGAGAGCGAGAGATGCCTGTCATAGACAGAAGCTCACCGCCCAACCGCAAGGTAAGCGTCAACAACCGTGGGTCCGCATGGTCTCCGGTGAGAAACTGAATGGCGTTCAATATCTCGACCGCATTACCAGCAGCCGAGGCCAACGGCTGGTTCATGTCCGTGACATAAGCCACGGTCTGACAACCGGCGCTGTTTGCGACCTCCACCAAGGCCTCGGCCAGTCGAATTGCGTCTTCCCGGGTCTGCATGAAGGCCCCAGTGCCGCATTTGACGTCCAAAACCAGCGCATTCAGTCCCTCCGCCAACTTCTTGGAGAGGATAGACGGCGTGATCAGGTCCAGCGTATCGGCCGTCGCTGTGATATCGCGGATCGCGTACATCCGCCGGTCAGCCGGTGCGATCTCATCGGTCTGGCCAATCATCGCACAGCCAACGTCCGCAATCAGTCGGCGGAATGTGTCGGGTGCGGGGAAAGGGTCGAAGCCAGGGATCGCTTCCAGCTTATCAATCGTTCCCCCGGTATGGCCGAGCCCGCGCCCGGCAATCGACGGAACCCCTGCCCCGCACGCCGCCAGAGCTGGGGCCAACACCAGCGTGACATTGTCTCCAATGCCGCCGGTTGAATGCTTGTCGACGATGGGCCGGTCCACGTCCGGCCAATCCATCACGCTGCCGCTATCACGCATTGCCAGCGTCAGCCCAACTCGCTCTTCGCTGGAAAGCCCGCTGAAAAAAATCGCCATGGTCATGGCTGCGACTTGGCCCTCTGTGATCGAGCCATCGGTTATGCCACGGACCATAAAATCGATTTCAGCTCGATCAACTGGGCCACCATCGCGTTTCTTGCGAATGATTTCTTGAGCCAACATCAGCTGCTCCGATCCAAGGTCGGAGGACTTGCCGCATTGATGATATGTTCTGCCAAGATGCTCACTCCGTCGCCTCGGCCATCGCAGCCACGGTTTCGGCAGTCACGTCCTCGAAGAATTGCAGCACGATGCGGTCGAGGCACTCGGGTGGAAAAGCGAACGGCGTTGAATAGGCATCTGAGACACTGCGCCCAACGTCGCGCCCGACATCAAGACCCCAAAAAGAAAGATGGCTGGATGTGATGTCCACTCGTCCTTGACCGATGGAACGGCGATCTGCGAACAGGCGAACCTGCGCAGATTTAGCCTCGGACACGTGAAGCGTCACGCTGCAATGCTCCACGCCTTTGGGCAAAACGCCCTCAATACGGTGGCGCTTGCCAAGGCGAACATGCTCGAAGACCAGACGTCCGCCCTTGGTGTAGAAGGTGTAGCCGCCCAGATCATCACCACTGGATACCAGCACGCCCTCTTCGCCGTCCCATGGCTCCGCAAAATGTGCTGTGATCTCCATGGAGCGTTCGCTGGCGGTCACCATGCTGAGCTGCGGAATATGCCCTTGGTGCGGATAAAGAACGATCTCGCGCGCCGACATCAGCCCATTGGGTTGCCGGAAAACAATGATGTCCACCAGCGTACGGTCATCCAGGGGCATGACCGCGTTTGCCTCGGCCTGCGACCACCAGAGATCCTGGAGTTCCTTCAGCTTGTCCGGGTGCGTAGCAGCCAGATCATAGCATTCGGAAAAATCGGTCTGTGTGTCGTAGAGGTGCCAGCGATCGGCGGCATAATCGTCGCCTTTCTCATGCTCAGAGATCGCCTTCCAGCCATCGCAATAAATCGCCCGACGCCCAAACATTTCCCAAATTTGGATTGAGCGCGGCGCTGGCGCATCGCCATTGTTTAGCGTCTCGCCCATGCTCGCACCGTCGAACTGGCACGCATGGTGATGGCCAGCCAGGTCCATCAAGGTCGGAGCCAAATCAATCACGTGCAAAAACTGGTCGCGCACACCGCCAGGGCGCTTGATACCCACAGGCCAGCTCATCACCAGCGGTGACCTGACGCCACCAAGTTCCACAAACTGCTTGTAACGCCGAAACGGCGTATTGCCCGCCATAGCCCAGCCTTGCGGATAGTGAGCCGGGCCGTTGGGCCCACCAATAGCATCGATCCGATCCATCATGCCAGCCACGCTTTCTGGCGACCCGGAATAAGGAGCGTTTACGTCGACGGCGCCATGGGCATCGCCCTCGCGGCTGGCACCATTATCGGATAGGATCAGGATGATCGTATTGTCGAACAAATTCAGTCGCTTAAGTTCGGCAACGACCCGGCCGATCTGCTCGTCAGAATGCTCCAGAAAACCAGCAAATGCGGCCTGTAGACGGGTGTAGAGGCGCTTGGCGTCCTCATCCAACGTTTCCCAGGCGGGCACGTCGGGGTTGCGCTCTGCAAGCTCGGTGGCCTCGGGCACAACACCAAGCGTCTTTTGTCTGGCAAGCCGGTCCGCACGTGTTTTGTCCCAGCCTTTTTCAAAGATAGGCACGTAGGGATCGATGTAGCGCTTGTTCACCTGGATCGGCGCGTGGGTCGCGCCGAAGCAAAAGTTCAAAAAAAAAGGGTCCTTCTTTCGAAAGGCCGCATGGTCACGCAAATAGACAATCGCGCGTTCCGCCAGATCTTCGCTGAGGTGATAATCCTGCCGCTCAGGCGGGTCGATGCCATGATTGTCCTGAAACAGCTCAGGCGTGTAGTGATCGGTGCAACCGCCCAGGAACCCGTAAAAACGGTCAAACCCACGATTGGCTGGCCAGCTATCAAATGGCCCGGCGGGCGTAACCTCTTGCGCAGGCGTCAGATGCCATTTGCCAACCATATAAGTGCCGTAGCCCCGATCACGCAGCAATTCTGGCAGCAGAGGTACATCGGCAGGAATTTTGCCGCGCCCGTTTGGGAATCCGGTGTCACTGTCCGCCAGGCAGCCCATGCCAACATTATGATGGTTCCGTCCGGTCAACATCGAAGCCCGGGTGGGAGAACACATAGGCGTGACATGAAAATTCGAATAGCTCAGCCCGCCGGCCGCCAGTCTGTCGATATGCGGCGTACGAATTTCAGAGCCAAAGCAGCCGAAATCGGACCATCCGGTATCGTCAAAAACAATGGTGACAATGTTCGGTGGCATAGCCTCGTCGGAGGGCTTTTTCGGCCACCATGGCGTTGAGTCCTCAACGGTGCGGCCAATCTTACCAGGGAATTTTTTCATGGCAGATGCGGTGCGCCTCGCAGAAGGCTTGCGCAGTTTGTTGCGCCTCGTTGTGGCATGGCCAGCAGCCAAAGCGCGTGAGCTACCACGCCGGGATTATGAGCATCGCGCCAGTCACCACCGAAAGCGGGTACTTTGAAATGAAGAAAGTGGTGCATCGTCGATCCCTTGGCCGTGGATTTCAGTCTCTTAAAATCTGCCGGGACGCACCAATAGTAATCTATACAAATGACATTCCATTTGGTTATGGTTGGGATCATGCGTTTTGACGTTCCAAACTTAACCCTGCTGCGGCAGTTTGTTGTGGCCGCAGAAGAAGGTGGGATCTCAAAAGCCGCCAACAGGCTGCGCATCTCTCAACCGGCCCTGTCCAAGAATATTCGAAAGCTTGAAGAGCTGCTGGGAACACCCCTGTTTGAGCGCCACTCCAAAGGTACAACGCTGACGCCAGCCGGGCAGATTTTCCACGAACGCGCGCAGATCATCGGGCTGGAGTATCAGCATGCACTGCAAGACGTTAGAAACAGTCTGTCGGAGCAGGCCTCAACCATTCGCATTGGCGCCGGGCCGATTTGGTCTTCGACAATTTTGCCGCGCATGGTTCAAAGATTTCATGCCAGCTTTCCGCGCCACCGCCTTCAAGTGCTAACGGGGTCTGCCGACGATTTGGCCGAATGGGTGCGGATCGGACGGATCGACATTTTCGCAGGCGTTGTCACACATCGCACCACGCCACCTGGCTTCGTGGTGCGCAAGTTGGCCCGCAGCCAGATGGTTGTTTTGGCCGCTCATGACCACCCGCTGATCATAAATGGTGCCGCTACCGATCCCAAAGAGGTCACGAAGTACCCCTTCGTTGCCTTCGTTCCGGCGCAAGAGGTGCTCCAGGTCCTAACGCGCTATCTTAAGTCTCAGGGAGCCGAGCCGCCCCACTTCATGCTTGAAACAAGCTCCATCTATGCCTGCATTGAGCTCGTGCGGTCGGGAAACTTTCTCATCTACGAAACGCGCATGCTCGCCGAAAACCCGATTGGAGAGGCGCTCGAAATAGTGCCTCTTGGCGACCACAAACACGAGTTCGACCTCGGGATCATCCATCGCGATGGGCTAGAGCGCATCCCGGTTTATCGAAATCTGATGCAGATTATGCGTGACGAGTTGACGTCAACGATCAGCACCGATGCCTGATCCGCTCCCACCAGCATGCCATAGCCAATTGTTATGGTGCTTGCATGATTCGCTATAAGGCCTGACAGCGACGCTGCGGTAATTTCATGGAGAGACCAACCAGACTGCTATAGATAGGTGGGACCCATGCCAACCAGACGCAACCTTCTCAAAATGACCGGTGCAGCGACGAGCGCATTGGCTTTGTCGACGCTCCTTTCGCTACCTGCCGTTGCGCAAAACCGAAGTGTGGCCGTTCAATTGGCTTGGCTTCCTGGCGCCGATTTCGCCGGAGAAATCGTCGCGCTGGAAACAGGTGCATTTGCCGCGCGTGGCCTGGACGTGACGCTGTTGCCGGGCGGACCGGGCACAAATTCGGTCCAAGAACTCCTTAGCGGAACCTCGGACATCTCGATCACCTATGCACCACCGATCATGTACAGCGCCAATCGCGGTCTTCCGCTCGCATCTTTCGCGGCTGCTGTCCAAAGGGCACCGCTGACGTTCTTCTCGCTCGGCGAAGCCAACATTACCAGCGTTGCTGACTGGGAGGGCAAACGGATCGGCGCAGGGCAAGGGGCAATTCCGCAAATCAAGGCGGTGCTTAGCGAAAATGGCCTGACTTTTGACGACATAACCTTCGTTCAAGCCCAGGTTCCTGGTCTGATGCAGGATCAGGTCGATGTAGTCGGCGCGTGGCCAACCAATGTTGCCCAACTGGAACCCGTCACCAGCCATCCAGGTGGATACAACACCCAGAGCATCTGGGATAATGGCCTGCAATTCCAGTCCAACTACTACATCGCGCGCCAGGAAACGCTTGACGATGATCGGGAGATGCTTGTCGCTTTCATGGAAGCCGCCGACGAGGGTTGGGCATTCGCTGCAGATAATCCCGCAGAGGCCGTGGCGCTGATGCAAAGATATGCGCCAGCGCTTGGAACAGAAGCGACCTTGCAGTCGCTTCAGACTCTAATTGCGGACTTTGTCTACACAGACGAAACCGCATCGCATGGGTTCGGTTACATCTCATCGGAACGCTGGCAACGCACGCTCGACACCTATGCGGGTATCGGCGAAATCAGTGAAGATCTGACATCGGCTAACGTGTTCGACTCTCGCGTGCTCGAAGAGGCCACAAGGACACATCGTTGATGCCATCTGCCGCGCTCGAAACCTTGGAGCAAAACAGTACTGAGAGTGAGAATGACAGTGCGGCGCGTGTCGCCATTGCTCTGGACAATATTTCGGTCACCTTCGGCAGCGCCGAGAAAGCGGTTCAGGCCATCGGCAATGTGTCGCTGGACATTCGCGAGGGGGAGTTCGTTTCCCTGATCGGTCATTCCGGTTGCGGCAAGTCGACCTTATTGCGGGTGATCGCCGACATCATCACGCCGACCGAAGGCCGTGCTTTGATTTTTGGGCAAGACCCCTCAATCGCAAGGCGCAATCGGTCCTTCTCGATGGTGTTTCAGCAATCCACGCTGATGGCGTGGGCGAGCGTCATCGATAATGTTCGCCTGCCCTTCGAAGTCGGTCCAAGTCGGTCGCATCTGGCCGGTGGAATGAGCCCGCAAGAGGCGCTGGAGCTGGTCGAGCTGACTGGCTTCGAAAACGCCTATCCCTCTGAGCTTTCAGGCGGCATGCGACAGCGCGTTGCCATCGCTCGCGCATTGGTGACGCAACCGCGCGTCTTGCTAATGGACGAACCGTTTGGAGCCTTGGATGAACTGGTGCGTGACGCGCTCAACGTCGAACTTCTGCGGATCTGGCGGCAGAGTGGTATGACCATTGTTTTCGTGACCCACTCGTTGCAGGAGGCGGCCTTTCTGTCACAGCGCGTGGTGGTGATGAGCCGGCGGCCAAGTCGGATAGGTGGAATTTTGAACGTCGATTTGCCCGATGACCGGCAAATCACCCTGAAAGACGTTCCCGAGATGGGCGCGCACGTCTCCCAGCTGCGCGCCATGCTTGACGAAGGATGACCAGTGTCCATTCAGCAGACCAATGATGTAGCTGACACGCGACCTAAGCCGAGCAGGGCAACCATACGTCTGCCAGCACAAGGCACGGCACGCACCATCCTCATGTCCTGCCTGGGCATGGGCTTGGTCATCGTTCTTTGGGAAGTGATTTGTCGAGGGTTTTCAGTTCCTGACTATCTGGTGCCGACGCCCACGGCGGTGTTCGTTTCGCTCTACAACAATGCAGGCTTGCTTGCGTCCAACGCGGTACCGACGATCATTGAAGCGTTTTTGGGTTTTCTCATCGGCAACACGATCGCGATCTTGGTCGCCATCTCGTTCGTCTACAACAAGATCATCGAAGAGATGTTCTACCCAGTCGCGATCCTGATCAAGACGATCCCGGTTGTCGCGATTGCTCCGGTGTTGAAGATCATCCTTGGCAATGGAATGGAACCTAAAATTGCCGTTGCCGCGCTCATTTGCTTCTTCCCAACTTTGGTCAACGCGGTGCGCGGCTTTCGCGCAGCCAACCCACAACTGTTGGAGCTGATGCACGTCCTGTCCGCCTCAAAAACTGAGGTTTTTCGGCGCATACGGCTTTATGCAGCGCTGCCATTCATCTTCTCAGCGCTGAAAATTTCCGTCACCATGTGCGTGCTCGGAGCAATTGTTGGCGAATGGATCGGTGCCAACAAAGGGATCGGCTATCTGCTGCTGCAAACGATGTATGAGTTCAATACGCCGTTGCTTTTCGCAACCATCCTCGTCGCTTCATCAATTGCGATATTGGGCTTTGCGATCATGGCGGCAATTGAGAGTCGTGTGATAACTTGGGAGCCGGGCGAAAGTTATTGATGCCTTATGTATGATCGAGACTTGGCTGGTCACAGCGCGGTCGGGCAATGCCTTCCGAGGGAACACAGCAGAACCTGCCGCCCCCAACCACTTTTCTTCGCTGTCGTATCTTTAGTTTTGGCAGGGGCAGAGAGACTCGAACTCACGACCTACGGTTTTGGAGACCGTCGCTCTACCAACTGAGCTATACCCCTAAATCCAATGCCCGTTAGCTACTGGCAAAGTGTGGTGGGATCAAGAGGTGATTCATCCAAAGCTGACGGCCATCCAAAACAGCTATGGCGTGACCGCCTCAAGCGCATCAATTTCAGCACTCACAATGGCAGCTTCGTTCGCCAAGATCGTCTCGAAGGGCCAGTTCCACCACGCCACAGCGTTGATGCGGGCGATGGTGTCCTCGTCGAAGCGCATTTTTACCACTTCTGCGCGGTTGCCAGCAACGACCGCATAATCGGGCACAGTGCCGCCCACCACGGCCCCAGCGCCGACGATCACGCCGTTGCCAAGGCGCGCGCCGGGCAGGATCGTCGCGCCAGTCCCGATCCATACGTCGTGGCCGATTATCGTGTCTTTCGTGCCGGTGGGCATGCTCGGTCGATCATAGTCCACACCGCCTTCAAGACCGTCGAAAACCGCGAATGGATAGGTTGAAACACCATCCATGCGGTGGTTGGCAGACGAGGTGATGAACTGCACACCGTCGGCAATTTGGCAGAAGCTGCCGAGCACCAGCTTCTCTCGGTTGCCGCCAAACAAATAGGGCGCAAGCGCCATAGCCCAATTCTCCGGCGGCTGGTGCGCCGAGGCGTAGGTGTAGCGGCCAATCTCCCAACTTGGATGATCGATCGCCGCTTGCAAGAAAACAGTGCCCTTATGGATCGAACCATTAGGCAATGTAATTGGGTGCAATGTGTTGGGTGGTGGGAAAGGCATCAGGTTGACACCTCCGCGCCTGCCCCTGCCCGCGCCAGCGCTTGCTCCAGATCGTAGATCAGATCGTCGGCATCCTCGATCCCGATAGAAAGCCGCAGCAAGCGCGGATGCACCGGAAAGCCTTCGCCTGACACCGTCTTGCGATGTTCAATCAGGCTCTCAACACCGCCCAGCGACGTGGCCGGATAAAACACCTCACAAAAGCGACAGACATCGATGGCGGTCTGCTCGGTGCCCTTGACGATAATCGACAGCATGCCACCGAACAGACCGCTGGTCTGACGTTTGGCAACCGCGTGACCCGGATCAGAGGGCAACCCGGGGTAAAGCACGGCGTCCAGCGCTGGGTGACCGTCAAAGTGTTTGGCGATGGCCATCGCGTTGGCGCTGGCTTTCTCAACCCGCAGAAACAGTGTGCGCATGCCGCGCACCAAAAGCCAGGCATCGAAGGATTGCAGCACAGTGCCCTGCAGCTTGCGAATGAGAGCAATCTCGTCCCAAAAACCGCCCTCGCCGCCCGTTTCACTTACCGAGAGCACGCCGGCGGTGACATCCGAATGGCCGCCAAGATATTTCGTCGCTGAATGGAAGGAGATGTCAGCCCCGAAATCGAGCGCCCGGGTTATGTTCGGTGGCGTGCCAGTGCAATCGGTGATCAGTTTCGCCCCGGCTTGATGCGCGATCTCGGCAGCGGCTGCAATGTCCGTCACTTCCCAATTGGGGTTGTTCGGTGTTTCCACCCACACGAGCTGCGTCTTACCCGGTTGAACGGCGCCAGCAAACTCATCCAGATTGCCCGCCGTGTAGCTGGAAAGCGTGATGCGCCCATTGGCCTCATAAGCCTGCAGCTGCATTTTCACGCCGTGGTACATCACCTCCGGCGCAACCACATGTGCACCGGTTGGCAAGCTCTCGATCACGGCGGTCGCCGCCGACATGCCCGAAGCAAAGAGCAGCGATTCTTTTGCCCCCTCCAGTTCAGCGATCACCGCTTCCGCATGGGCTGTCGTTTGACTGCCGTCACGGCGATACCAATAGGGCTTGCGGATGTCGTAGTTTTCATCGCGCGCATACGTCGCCGCAGGTTGGATCGCGGGCACCACAGCGCCGGTATCGTTCTCAACAAAATGCAGCGCCTGCGCGATGCGCGTGGCAAGAGACGGTTTGCGATTGCTTGGGTCAGACATGTGGTTCCCTTAAACGCAAACAGGCGGGCCAAAGCCCGCCTGTTTTAGTCCCTGCGCCAGTGGCGCTACTCGACGATTTTGGAGACGACGCCTGCGCCAACGGTGCGGCCACCTTCGCGGATCGCAAAGCGCAGCTTCTCTTCCATCGCAATCGGCACGATGAGGTCGACATTGATCTCAACATTGTCGCCCGGCATCACCATCTCCACACCCTCTTTCAAGGTCACGATGCCGGTCACATCGGTCGTGCGGAAATAAAACTGCGGACGGTAGTTGGTGAAGAATGGCGTGTGACGGCCACCCTCTTCCTTCGTCAGGATGTAAGCTTCTGCCACAAACTTGGTATGCGGCGTCACCGAACCTGGCTTGCAGAGGATCTGGCCACGCTCAACATCTTCACGGCCAACACCGCGCAACAGAGCACCGATATTGTCGCCTGCTTCACCGCGATCAAGCAGCTTGCGGAACATTTCAACGCCCGTGCAAGTGGTTTTTTGCGTGTCACGGATACCGACGATTTCAATCTCTTCGCCAACGTTCACAACACCGCGTTCCACACGGCCGGTCACAACCGTACCGCGACCGGAGATCGAAAACACATCTTCGATCGGCATCAGGAACGGCTGGTCAACAGGACGCTCAGGCTGTGGAATGTAGCTGTCCACCTGCTCCATCAGCTCACGGATCTTCTCTTCGCCGATCTCAGGCGTCTTGCCTTCCAGAGCGGCCAGAGCCGAACCGGCAATGATGGGGATATCATCGCCTGGGAAGTCGTAAGACGACAGAAGCTCACGGATTTCCATTTCGACGAGCTCAAGCAGCTCTTCATCATCGACCTGGTCAACCTTGTTCATGAACACCACAAGCGCTGGCACACCAACCTGGCGGGCAAGCAAAATGTGCTCACGGGTCTGGGGCATCGGGCCATCAGCAGCCGAACACACCAGGATCGCGCCATCCATCTGCGCCGCACCGGTGATCATGTTTTTTACATAGTCAGCATGGCCTGGGCAGTCGACATGGGCGTAGTGACGGTTGGGTGTTTCATACTCAACGTGCGCGGTCGAAATGGTGATACCGCGGGCACGCTCTTCAGGGGCGCCGTCAATCTCATCATACGCCTTGAAGTCACCAAAATACTTCGTGATCGCCGCCGTCAACGTCGTCTTGCCATGGTCAACGTGACCAATCGTGCCAACATTCACATGCGGCTTGTTACGCTCAAACTTCTCTTTCGCCATGGCTGGGTCATCCTTCGGCTGGGCGGTTAGGGAACGGCGCAAACGGGAGCCGATGCGCTAATGCCGCGCACATAAGGCTTTGTGACAGTCGGCGCAAGGGGTTTCCACCCCTAGCGGTCGTTCCGAAGGAACGGAGCAACAAAGATGTGGTTGGGCACACGTCAACCGCGAGAGAACAGACCTGCCCTTAAGGCTTGGCCTAAGACGTCGCAGCCTCTGCGCTGACTGGTGCAGTCTGCAAAGGTGCCGGGCTTGGTGAAGCAGCCGGATCAGTGGGTTCTGCCGCCTCTCCAAAGGTCACAATCACCGGATTGGGCACATGCTCATTCATCGCGCCGGTCGAGGCATCAACAACCACACCAACGACACCGCCAAGGATCAAATTGCCTGCCATACCAGCGGCGCCTGCACCGGCGACTTGGGTAGTGACAGGCACAACTTGAGGCTCAAACCCTTCCAGATTGAAGGTTGCTGTAAAACTCTGATTGCGCGCCACTTCCAGCATACAGGGCGTGACGCAGGTTTGTTGCAAAGAGGTCAAAACCGTTGCGCCTGACGGTGTGCTTGCAAAGCTTACCTCATTGGTGGTTCCACGCGTCACTGTCGCGCAGCCAGACAAAGCGACTGCCGAAACAGCGCAAACAATCAGTTTTTTCATCGATTTCAGCCCCAATACGCAAAACATGGCTGCTCGTCAGCCCAATGAGCAGTACAGAGCAAGCTTAAGGCCAAACGAACGCCATGCCAATTGGCAGAACGTCAACGCCCAACCCGACCGAACATTTAGAGAAGAAAATGGTGCTGGCAGCAGGGTTCGAACCCGCGACCCCCTGATTACAAATCAGGTGCTCTACCAACTGAGCTATGCCAGCACTCCGCCAAGCTGATAATGCGGTGATCGTCGCGGCGCAAGAGTTTCTGCACGCATTTATGTAAGGGCAAGCTGCATGACCGGCTGTTGGATGATCCGGTTTGCTCTGCTGCCTGCCCTCGCCCCTCTCTAAGCTTCCACAACACACGAACAGGTGAACACGCAAAGCGATCCGTCGCTTGCCGGTGCGCTGCTGGAAGCGCATGCTACGAAGGTCGAAACAGAAGGAGCATCAAGGGATGGAACCGCATCACCTGGTTGAAGCCTTTTTCTGGCTTATCGTTTTTGTCGTCGGCGGCACGATTGCGGACTACCTGCATCGAGCAGGCTATGTGATCAGCTTTTAAGGCGCGAGCAGTTAGCCGTCTTGGCGTTGTGCAATGTACATGGCCAGCACCGCAGCGTTGGAGACGTTGAGGCTGGCGAGCGCATCGCCGGTCAGGGGCAGTTTTGCCACGACCGTGCAGGTGTCCATGGTTTTTTGGCGCAACCCCTTGCCTTCAGAGCCCATGACGAGCGCCACCGGTTGATCGCTGCTTTTGCGAAAAGCTTTCAGCGCAGCGGGCAATTCGGTGGTGGCTTCGCCATCTAGCCCGATAACCAAGGTCCCGGCGTCCTTCAGCATCTGCAGGCTATCAGCCAAATTGCGCACGGTGAGAATCGGTACCAGTTCGAAGGCGCCTGATGCGGCTTTAGCGAGCGTTGCTGTTTCGCGCGCGGCATGGCGCGTGGTCGTGATGAGCGCATCAGCATCAAAAGCTGCCGCTGAGCGTAAAATAGCGCCAACATTGTGCGGATCCGTCACCTGATCAAGCACAATGGAAAACTTTGGGAACGGCGCTTCCAGCGGCTGTTCAGGTAGCGGCTTGATCAGTGCAGCGATACCCTGATGCACCGTGTCATCGCCAAGCAATTCGTCCAACGCTTTGGGATGAACTGTCTCAATCTCGATAGAGGCGTGCGGCTGCATGTCCAGGCGCTGTAACGCGTTGGGCGTTGCCACCAGCTTAAAAACTTTGCGCTTCGGATTGCCGAGCGCCGCGCGCACCGCATGCAACCCGTGCACGTGATACGGTATTTCAGGCGCCGGACCTTTTGCCTTGGGCGCAAAGCGCTTGGCCCGCTCTGCTTTGGTCTCGCCGCCTTTCTTGGCAGCTTGAGACGCTTTTAGGCGCTTGAAATTTGAGCGTGGCTTGGCGCCCTCTTTGGCCGGTTCTTTACGTGGCCTGATTTCATCATTCATGGGCTTGCTGGCTCGCCTGCGAGAAGAAAGTGTCGAAGCGCGCTGTTAGCAGTCGCGCGAACGGATTGACAGCGCAGGTTCGAATGTTGATAACGCGCGGGCTTCGCAAGAGGCGCATGCCCAGGAGCTTCGTGGAGGAGTGTCCGAGTGGTTAAAGGAGACGGACTGTAAATCCGTTCGCTTAGCGTACGCTGGTTCGAATCCAGCCTCCTCCACCAAAGCCAATCGCTTGCGATTGGCGGAACGAGCGGCAGGAGTTTGCCTTGGCAAATGCTGAAAGCGACATCCTTGTTGCTCTGGGCTGCTAGCGGTTGTTCCGAAGGGACAGAGCCAGAAAATATGGCCCAACCGGGCATCCTTGTTGCTCTGAGCTTTCAGACCAACCGCATGGGTGTTCAATCCGGTTGCGATTGAGATTGACGATCTGAGGCGCAACGATCATTCTTGCGACAGTGATCGCGGGTATAGCTCAATGGTAGAGCAGCAGCCTTCCAAGCTGAATATGCGGGTTCGATTCCCGCTACCCGCTCCATAGCCAATCGCGAAGCGATTGGCGGAACAAGCGGCAGGCATTTGCGCAGCAAATGCCGAGAGCCCCTCAATCAATAATCTCGACTCAGTTGCACACCAGTGCATTTGCTCTGTGCCTTTGGAACAAACAACCACCCACGTTTCTTTCCCAAAACAGCGGGAGTGACACGGTGTTACCCCGGTCGGTATAGAATATTTCCATTATGATCGAGCGCCGCAGCGGCACATGCTAGTTGTCCGCTACGAACCAAAGCCACCGCGTCGCGGCCTTGACCAACATAGATCGCATTTGGATAGGCCATTCTTACAACGTCAGGGCGAGACTGATGCATGGACGATGATCGCAATTGCTCACAAGTGGGAGTACTTTGTTGAGCAGCCGTCGATTGGCAAGCGATCAGCATAAATGCCGCAGAGATAAAAAAAGCACGTCTGGTCAAAATACTCTCCGTTTTGCAGAACAGCAAAACAGTTCCACGGCGAAGAAACTCCGTAAATTTGGCATTCCTACGTATTGGCGCCCCTGAAATCTACCAACCTACTCCGCAGCATCTGCCTTTGGCGGCTGGGTTTCGGTCAAGAACCCGCCCGACTGGCGGCGCCAAAGCTGGCTGTAGAGACCGCCGGCTTCCAGCAGGCTTTCGTGCGTGCCATCTTCGATGATCTGGCCCTTGTCCATCACGATCAGCCGGTCCAGCTCGGCAATCGTGGACAGCCGGTGCGCGATGGCGATGACCGTTTTGCCTGCCATCAGCTCGTAAAGGCTGTCCTGGATCGCCGCCTCAACCTCGGTATCGAGCGCAGACGTCGCCTCGTCGAGCAGCAAGATCGGAGCGTTTTTCAATAGCACGCGGGCAATGGCGATCCGCTGGCGCTGACCACCCGATAGCTTCACGCCGCGCTCACCAACTTGCGCGTCCAGCCCGGTGTTCCCAGCCTGATCTTCCAGCTCGTAGACAAAGCTTTCCGCACGCGCCATTTCCACCGCACGGCGAATGTCAGCCTCGGTAGCATCTGGGCGCCCATAGGCAATGTTGTCGCGCACAGAGCGATGCAGAAGCGCTGTATCCTGCGTGACCACACCAATGTGCCGCCGCAACGTCTCCTGCTGAACGTTTGCAATGTTCTGATCATCGATAAGCACCCTGCCCGTCTCCACATCGTGCAAACGCAAAAGCAAGTTGACCAGCGTCGTCTTACCGGCGCCAGAACGGCCAATAAGCCCAACCTTTTGGCCAGGTTGAATGGTGAGGCTGAGATTTTTCATCACGCCATCGTCTTTGCCGTAGTGAAAGGCGACATTTTCAAACGTGATCTCACCGCGATCCACATGCATGGTCGGCGCGTCAGGCTTGTCCTGCACCAAGCGCGGCGTGGAAAGCATGGCCATGCCATCGTAAACAGTACCGATGTTCTCAAACAGCGCCGCCATTTCCCACATGATCCACTGGGAAATGCCATTGAGGCGCAACGCCAAACCTACCGCCACAGCAATGGCGCCGACCGAGATCGTGCCTGTTAGCCAGAAGCCAATCGACATCGCCCCCAGCGCGAACAGAAGCAGCATGTTGAGCGAATAAAGCAGAATGTTGAACAGGCTCGACAGGCGCATCTGCGCGTGCACCGCCTGCAAAAACGGGTCCATCGCATCGCGCGCATAGTCTTCCTCATGCCCCGCATCGGCAAACAGCTTCACCGTCGTGATGTTGGTGTAGCTGTCAACAATCCGCCCCGTCATATCCGAGCGTTTGTCAGCCTGGATCTGCGCCACATCGCGCAAACGCGGCACAAAATAGGCCATGATGCAAAGATAAAGCACCAGCCAAACCAGCATGGGGATCAGCAGACGAATGTCGGCGGATGCCGCCACAAACAGCGTGCCGATGAAGAAGGCGACGACGTACACCACCACGTCAAAGAGCTTCAAAATGCTTTCGCGCACGGCAAGCGACGTCTGCATAACTTTGGTGGCAACACGGCCCGCAAATTCATTGGCGTAAAACGATTGGCTTTGGCCAAGCAGATAGCGGTGCGCCAACCATCGGATGCGCATGGGATAGTTGCCTAGCAGCGTTTGGTGCACGATCAGTGTCTGCCAGACCACAGCACCTGGCAGCACGATCAGCATCAAAAACGCCATCCAAATCAGCGTGTTGCGTTCCTCAGCGAGAAACGATTCCCGTTCGCTTGTGACCAGCCAATCAACCACCTGGCCGAGGAACGAATAAACGTACACCTCGCCAATGCCGATCAAGAACGCCAGCGCCGATGCCGTCAGCACGGCCGGCCACGCACCACGTGTGTAGTGCGCACAAAACGCCACAAGCGTTCCCGGTGGTGTCACCGGTTGCTCAGGGGGAAACGGATCAAGGCGTCGCTCAAACCAGGCGAACATGAGGGGACCTCAGGCGCAGCCATGCAACATGGCCGTTGAATAGGGATACGAATCGGGAGGCGCTGACTTTGCATGCGCCAGCGAGCAAGCAGTGTAGATCGACCAATCATGACAGCGCGAGGGCAGACCGGCAGGTTTTGTTCAAAACGGCAATCATTCTTGCCATACCGTGCCATTTAAGCGACACACCTGTCCCGCGTCCTACCTCCTAGCGTGAGCCCACCATGTCGCAGACCCACTTCTCCCGCATCGGCTTCATGGCAAGCTCCGTAGCTGAAGCGCAGGACGCCAAGAGCCGCCTTCAAGCGCGCTACGGCACCCATGATCTGAGCAATTGCGATGTGATTGTTGCGCTCGGCGGCGACGGTCTGATGCTCTCGGCGCTGCATGAGTTCATGAACACCGATATTCCGATCTACGGCATGAACCGTGGTTCGGTCGGCTTCTTGATGAACGAATATGCCGAGGACGGACTAATCGAACGGCTGGATGCCGCGTTCCCAACCATCATTCACCCCTTGGCGATGCAGGCCTGGGACGCTGATGGCGTGCTGCACGAAGCGCGTGCACTCAACGAAGTTTCCCTGCTGCGGCAAACCTATCAGGCGGCTAAGCTCAAAATATCGGTCGATGATCGCGTGCGTCTGGAAGAGCTCATCTGCGATGGCGCGTTGGTGGCAACGCCTGCTGGCTCCACCGCCTACAACCTTTCTGCCCACGGCCCGATCTTGCCGATCACGGCCAGCATGTTGGCGCTCACGCCGATCAGCCCGTTCCGGCCCCGGCGCTGGCGCGGCGCTATCCTTCCCGCCATCGCAAAGGTGCGCTTTGACGTGCTGGAGGCTGACAAGCGCCCCGTGGCAGTGGCAGCCGATGCGCAGGAAACCCGCTCAGTTGTACGCGTTGATGTCATCGAGTGCAGAACTGACTCCGCCAACATGCTGTTTGACCCGGATCATTCGCTTGAAGAGCGCATCTTAAACGAGCAGTTTTCAGGTTTTTAAATCTTTGATTGCATTAGGGTATCGTGAATTAAGCTTATCCTAACGCCGGTCTGCGATGATAGGGCTCGTCTTTCTCTAACCCATGCCCGGCCGTGCCCCACGATTTCTCCCAAATTAGCATCCTTCTCGTTGACGACTCGCTTTACATGCGGCGCCTTGTGCGCTCGCTGCTGAACGGTCTTGGCGTGCGCAATATTTTGGAAGCTGAAGATGGGGCGGCGGCGCTGGAAGTGTTTCAGCAAAACCCGTGCGATATCATCATCACCGACTGGGTGATGCCGGTGTTTGACGGGCTGGAGCTTACTGCCGCCGTGCGCAACCCCGACGGCGAGAACCCCTACACACCCATCATTATGCTGTCAGGCTACTCAGAGCGCAGCCGTGTCATGCAGGCACGCGATGCCGGTGTGACCGAGTTTCTGTGCAAGCCTATCTCTGCCAAACAACTCTATCTGCGGCTGGAAAGCTGTGTTGCTCACCCACGCCCCTTTATTCGCACGCAAACATTCTTCGGCCCAGACCGCCGCCGCTTTGTGCATCCAAACTACAGCGGCGACAAGAAGCGCGAGGGCGACGTCGAGGATGATGTGGAGGTGGACGATACCTTAAATCAAGAAGCTGACGCTGCGGCAGCGAAGTGACGCAGTCAACAACAAACGGAATGCGTTGACGCCTAGCCTAACGCTCTGGCAACCCTTTGCCGCTAAATTGGCCTGGCGATGCCCACGGCCTGCAGGGCTGGAACTGTGAGGAAGACCATGAGTAAGCCCATTAAAGCGGGTTCCTACGAAACGATTACGCCGCCCAACACCTTGCAGAAAAAGGTGCGCAAGCTAACCGGTCGTGACGCAAAATTTGACCCCGTTCAAAAAGCTGAGCAGGCCGTTGAACGCCTTTCGGTCAACTTTGCCGATTGGATGGACGAGGAGGTTCAGCGCCTGATGAAAATCTGGGAGGCCAACAAAGAAGCTGGTTTTTCGGATGAAGCACGTGGCTCGCTCTACCGTGCCGCCCACGATATGCGCGGCCAGGCCTCGACACTTGGGTTCCCGTCAGTGGGTAAGATCGCTGGCGTGTTCTGCGACATCATGGATGCCAAAGGCGCGCATGACATTCCCGACTCATTCTTGGAAAAGTACATCACCGCCATTCGCGCCATTGCGCGCGAAACAAAGGCTGGTGAGGACAACACCATCGCAGTCACATTGGCCGATGAGCTTTCCAAAGCCGGTGCTGAGATGATTGCCAAAGTCCATGATGAGGACACCAAGGCCGCTTAGCGACCTTCTGCGCATATCCTTAAGTCCCTAAGCGGCCAACTGCCGCCCGTCCAACGCTTCCGACGTCATTGAGTCTGCGTCTCTGGTGTCGGCGTCCAAAGCATCGCTCATCAACGCATCCACGCTCAGGCCCAAAGCTTCGCCAGGTTCATCCTCGGCAAACATAGCTTCCAGATCGCTCACCTCTGGCAGGCGCTCTGCGCCGGTGTAGGCACGCGCATCGGCCTGCATAATATCAGCAGCAATGCTGTGGCACAGCGCCAGTGTTGCATCGGACGTGGCATCACCCGATCCAAAATCATCAAAGTCTTCCATCGCCTCTTGCGCGCTGCGTTGATCAACGACTTCGATCAGCGTTTCGGCGAAAAACGACGCCGTCCAATCGATGTCGGCGCGCGCCAACTCACGGGCAAGCACCAGGCTCATGGATAGAACGCTGCGCACACTGTCGCTGAGACCAGTCTTTTTCAGCAGCGTTGCCGCCACCACCGGACGGGCGTGCACAAAGGCGCTGCGCACCCGTTCCATGGAAACACTGCACAGATGCGCGACCAGCGCTTCCAGAGATAAAATCTCGCCCGACAAGGCCACACGCAAAAGGAAGGCTGGTGTAACAACACCGCGTGCATGCAAGGCGCCGGTGGCCCGCCAACAAGCCTGTGGGTCAAGCTGTATGAGCACCTCCAGAACAGCCCGCTCGCGTGCAGCGTTGGTTAGCCGCTCCAAGCGCTTGTCTGGCACAAGAGCGCGAACAAAATCATTGCCCTGATAGGCCTGCGCACAGGAAGCAACCAAAAGGCACTGATGCTCAGGCGACAGGCGCCTGTTGGCTTGCAAGGCGTCCAATGCATCCACATCGCCGGCAAACCGATCAATGTAGGCGTGCAGATCATCACTGGTCAGCGACACGTGCGGATTGCTCACCAAGGCTTTGCCAGCCGCCACGCAAGCTTGCGCGATCAATTGGTCAATGATCATCGGGTTCAAATCAACACGCTGCGCGATGGCTTCTTCCAAGCGCGGTTCGGCGCGGTACAAGGCATCCATCAAATGTGAGGCGAGCAAAACCGGCGAGCGTGCATACAAAGGCGCGCTCACAGCAGGCACATCATCCAGCAACCGCAGCACAACAGCACGTGGCGCGTCGCGTCGGTCGGCAAAAACGGTTGCCAGCCGCTCGCGCACCAAGACGCTGGGATCATCGAGCAACGCCAAAAGGCCAGTCAGCACCTTGCGCCGATCATCCTCGTCCAACTCAGAATGAAGGTAAGAACGCGCCAAGGCATCAGCTGCCTCAATCCGGCGCTCACGCGGCGCGCTTTGCGACCACTCTAGAAACGCATCAACAATCATACCGGTGGTGCCAACTCCGAGGCCACAGGGATACCGGCAGGATTGCGGTAGGAACTGGTGAGCTGCCCGCTCTGCACGAAGGTCACCAGATCAAGCGGTTGACCAACATGAGCAGGATGAGCGACGGGATTGGGTGGCACCGATCCCGCTGGTGTGCTTGCTGGGGCTGAGCCACTCGGGGCTTCGCCATGGGTCGATACCAAATCTTCGGCAATTTCTGGAGCTGTCACACCGTCAGGACGATAAAGCGCGGCAAAAAACGGAACTGCGCCACGGCCAGCCGGCGAGAAAAGCCCCATCTGCGCAAACTGATCAGGCTCCACAGCTTCCGGCAAGGCATCAAAACCAGCCGGTTCCAGCGACAAAGGCTGGCTTGGATCACGCGGCTCAACGGGCGTGGACGCTGCAGGCGCAGAAGCTGTCATAGGGCGCTGCAAGCCCTGCGTTGTCACAGGATCACTGGGAAAACCATCCACCAGGCGATCGTAAAGCTGGCGCACAGAAACCGGCTCGCCAGAGCGATCATAAAACAGACCACGGTTGGCGGCAGCCTGGGTTGGAAACACATCGGCGGCCACCCGGTTGGGCTGCTGTTCAGACAAGGAAATCAGGCGTGAAGCGCCCGATGGACCAAACACGTGGGCCACATAGCCCTCACCCACCGTGACCTGGCGGCCAAGGGCATTTTGCAGGTCCGCTGCGTTCTCTTGCAGATAAAGCCCGCTCATCACAGCAGAGAGCTGCGGATCGTGTCGCATCGCCAGCACGGTTTCGCGGGCTTGCGGATCATCCATCATGAAACGACCGTCAGAGCGGCGCTCGATCCCCGCAGCTTCCTCGGAAAGCCCTAGGCTAGCGCCGTGCTCATGCACCATGCCAAGCCAGGTCTGCTCAATAAATTGGAACGGCCCACGCGCTGATGATGTGCTGGCCGCAGCGTTCACATCCAAGCTGCTCTCGCGCATCGCCGTGGTCATGAAGAAATCGAACGGCAGACCGGTGGTTTCAGAGGCGGCTGCAAAGGCTTGTTCGATGCGCATCGGCGAACCAGCCGCGCGCGATGGGTCCGCCGGGCGTGTTGCCGCCGCATCGGGAACCCCAAACAAGGATAAGAAGGACTGCACCGCACCACTCCGCTAATCCCACCCAGTGTCTGCCCTTTATGGTAAATGGGGCCTTAACAGGCGGCGATAAGCGCGTGGTTTTGGGGCGTCTAAGGCCGTTTTGGCCGTGGTTTGGCAGTGATGGTGTTGGCGATGGCGTAATCGAGATAGCCACAACGCGCCATCAGCGACGCTTTGGCCGAATCAAAGCGACCTTCTTCGGTGAGGTAATCATCATGGATGTGCACACCTACAATTTGCCCAAACACCATATGGTAGCGGCTTGGCTGCCCATCTTTGTCCAGCGGCTGCATGATCTGCGTGACCACACATTCCAGAGCTGAAGGCGCATCCACCAAACGTGGCGCGTTCACCCGCTGAGCATCCACGCTGGCAAGGCCCGTCGCGGCTATCTCACTCACACCGCGCGCATAGGCCGCTGAGCTTTGGTTCATGGCCTCAAACATGGCTTCCGGTGCGCTGTGGGCAACAAAACAGCCGGACTCACGCGCGAAGGTGAGCGAGTCTTTCTCGCCATCCGAAGAGAACATAACGATGGGTGGCTCATCGCTCACAGCGTTAAAAAAACTGTACGGCGATAGGTTTTCAACGCCGCTTTTGTTGCGCGTTGCAATCCAACCAATGGGCCGTGGCGCCACCAGCGCTTTAAATGGATTATGGGGGAAGGGATGACCTTCGCTCGGCTCGTAAAACATCAAACCACCTTAGAGTGAAAGCGTGGTGAGATGATCATCCACTGCCGGGCGTGGCCGCTGTGTGGGCGGCACGCTGGGCGTACCAATATGGATGAAACCGGCTATCTTCTCATCCTTGCTCACGTCAAAAAGCGCCTTGGCATCAGCGTTGTAAGTGGCCCATCCGGTCAACCATTGCGCAGCATAGCCCATGGCATGGGCGCCCAGCATCAGGTTCATCGTGCTCGCACCAACGGAAAGCTCTTGCTCCCAAATCGGGATTTTCACATGCTCAGTTGCGGTGCTCACCACAACAAGACAGAGCGGCGCCTGCACAAAAATACCGTCTACCTTGTCGCGGCTTTCCACCGGCAAGTCAGGCTCATCAATTTCGCGCAATGCCCGCAGTTTCGGTGCAAGTGCCTTACGCACATCTTGGGTAAGCGCGATGAACCGCCAAGGTGCGAGTTTGCCATGATCAGGCACGCGCATGGCCATCGTGATCAAGGTGCGCAACTGGTCTTCGCTTGGCCCGGGCGCATCCAAAAAGGCAGCCGTTACAGTCCGCCTGGTTTGCAGAAGGTCCAACGCGGTTGGTTCACTCATCGACTATCATCTCCATCGCTCTTGAAGCCGCTCGGTCACTTTGGCAAAACACATGTGTGTTGCCATCTTGCACAGACAAGTGAGTCGCGCATTGCGGTTTGGTGTATGCCATGCACTACCCGCACCATCTTGAAATCGCCATACCCAGCCGCTCGAACGGAACCATGCTCGCAAAACCAACTCTCTTCGGGCTTTCCGCCCTGTGGCTTTTCCTTTCAGTCGTGATGGTCAGCACTGGCGTGATGCTGCTCACAAGCAATGCGCTTGCCCAGTCTGAAACGGTTCGCGAGACGCCTCCCAATCCAATTGCGCGCCCCGCCGAGATTATCTCATCGCCATTAAATCCCGGCGAACAGCCTGCGCCCGATCCATTTGCGACAGACGCTGTCACGCCGCAAGCCATTGATCCCAATGCAGTGTCCCCACTGACCGAGCCTGCCTTTGAAGTCGTAACGCCAAATCGCGACGCAGCCGGCGTACCTGTACAATTTTCGGCTGTGCTCAACGATGGCGGACCGCTTTTGCAGCGCGATCTCATTTGGACCGTTTATGCGCTGGGTGACGAAGAGATTGATGACGAGGATCTGGTCCTCAACTCGCAGGGCGGCACGCTGGACGCCCAACTGCCTCCTGGCAGCTACATCGTGCACGTTTCCTATGGGCTTGCCACGCTCTCTCGCCCGCTGACGGTTGGGGCTGGCGGACTAACGGATCTGTTTGACCTCAACGCCGGCGGCATGTCGCTGCGCGCTGCGATCTCCAGCGACAATTTCCTACCCAATGAGGCCGTTAGCTTTCAGGTCTTCCCGGAATCGGTGGAAGATTTTGAAACCACACGCCCCCTCGCCCGTGACGTCGATGAGCGTGCTGTCTTGGTGGTTCCAGCCGGGCGCTACACCATAGTCAGCCGCTATGGCGATGTGAACGCCATTGTGCGCGCGCAAATCGATGTGGAGCCTGGCCAGTTGACTGAGGCGGTGATGTTCCACAATGCCGCGCAAATCACCCTGAAGCTTGTCAACGAACCCAACGGTGAGGCGCTACCGAATACCGCATGGAGCGTGCTCAATCCCGGTGGTGATATCGTGCGCGAATTTGTTGGCGCCTTCCCGACCATGGTTTTGTCAGAAGGCGACTATACGATCATCGCTCGCCATGACGGCCAGGTGTTCAGCCGCGAGTTCGCTGTTGTCTCCGGCATCAACCGCGAAGAAGAATTGGTCGCCCAATAGACCAAAAATGAGTCAGACGGTCTGCATAAAAAGGCGGACGGTCCGCTTGTAGTCTGCCTTAGTCTGCTTGGTTTTGCAGACGGTCTACCTTCAGTCTGCTTGGTTCTGCTCAGTCACCTGGTAAAAAACGCCTGGCGCCTAGACGCCGGGCGCTTGATCATTTGGATGCCAAACGAGCGACATCTGGTGGTGTCGCCTCTTCTTTGAGACTGGACAAGGCTTCATCTAGGCTCATCGCCGTTTGGTGCTTGACGCCGAGCCGCCGCACATTCACCGAGCGCTCTTCAGCTTCGCGGTTACCAACCACCAAGATCACCGGCACCTTTTGCAGCGAGTGTTCGCGAACCTTGTAGTTGATTTTCTCGTTGCGGTTATCGAGTTCCGCGTTGAAATCATTGGCCAAAAGCGCCTCATAGACTTCACGAGCATAGTCATCGGCATCCTGGGTTATGGTCGCGACCACAACTTGCGTGGGTGCCAGCCAAAGCGGGAAATGCCCGGCATAGCTCTCAATCAAAATGCCAAGGAACCGTTCCAGCGATCCGCAGATCGCCCGGTGCACCATCACCGGCTGAACCTTGTCGCCATCCTTATCGACGTAAAACGCGCCGAATCGTTCAGGCAAATTGAAGTCAACTTGCGTGGTGCCAAGCTGCCAATCACGGCCGATGGCGTCCTTCAACGTATACTCGAACTTCGGCCCGTAAAACGTTCCTTCGCCTTCATTAATTCCGATTTTGATGCGCGGGTCTTCTGCCGCCATACGCTCCAATGAGCGCTTCAAAATCTCCTCTGCATGATCCCAAGCTTCATCGGTCCCGACGCGCTTTTCAGGGCGCGTGGCAAGCTTCACCTCGACCTCTTGGAACCCAAAATCCTCATAGACCGACATCATCAGATCGTTGATCTTGAGAATCTCTGATTCAAGCTGATCCTCGGTGCAAAACACATGCGCATCGTCCTGCGTGAACGCCCGCACGCGCAGCAATCCATGCAGCGCGCCAGAAGGTTCGTAGCGGTGGACCGCGCCAAACTCGGCCAAACGCATCGGCAGATCGCGATAGCTTTTGAGGCCATGCTTGAAAATCTGAACATGACCCGGGCAGTTCATGGGTTTCAGCGCAAACACACGCTGATCGGCATTCTCATCGTCCGGTTTAACCAGCGCGTCAGCGGCTTTCACCCCGAACATATTTTCAGAATACCAACCCCAGTGGCCGGAGGTCTCCCAGAGTGATTTATCAAGCACTTGCGGGGCGTTGACCTCCTTGTAGCCATCCTTGCCGATGCGGCGACGCATATAGCTGGTGAGGTTCTGAAACAGCGTCCAACCCTTGGGATGCCAGAAAACCGTGCCCGGACCTTCCTCCTGGAAATGGAAAAGGTCCATCTCGCGGCCAAGCTTACGATGGTCACGCTTTTCGGCCTCTTCGAGCATGTGAAGATAGGCTTTCAGGCCCTTCTCGTCCTGCCATGCTGTGCCGTAGATGCGGGTCAACATTTGGTTGTTGCTGTCGCCACGCCAATAGGCACCAGCCACCTTCATCAGCTTAAAAGCCTGACCGATCTGGCCGGTCGTCGCCATGTGCGGCCCACGACAAAGGTCGAACCAATCCCCCTGAAAGTAGATTTTGACGTCTTCACCTTCGGGAATGGCGTCCAGCAGTTCGCCTTTGAACTCTTCGCCTTTGTCTTTGAACACCTCAGCGGTTTTCTCGCGGCTCCAAACCTCTTTGGTGAAGGGTTTGTTGCGCGCAATAATCTCGCGCATCTTCTTTTCGATGACCGGCAAATCTTCGGTCGTGAAGGGCTCATCGCGATAGAAATCGTAAAAGAAGCCGTTCTCGATGACCGGGCCGATGGTGACCTGCGTGCCCGGCCACAGCTCTTGCACGGCCTCAGCCATCACATGGGCCGCGTCATGACGGATAAGCTCAGTGGCACGCGGATTATCGCGGGTGACGACCTCAACCTTTGCGCCGTCAGGCAACGCATCGGAAAGGTCTGCAACTTCACCATCCACGGCAACGGCAACGGCCTTTTTGGCCAATGATTTGGAAATGGAGGCGGCCAGATCAGCCCCAGTCGCGCCGTCATCCAGCGCACGTTCTGATCCATCAGGCATAATAAGAGAGGGCATTGTCTCGCTCCTTTGGCTCAACTCCTGCCTACAAGTGCAGGTAAGCGCGAAAAAGTAAGATCAGCGCCGCGGGTTAGTCCGGCAGCCGGTGATCTTTTGGAATATGAGCACCGGTCCAGTGCCCATAGCGCCACGGCGTATACCAGCGCGCGGCAGGGTTCAAGCGTTCCGGAACCGGATCAAGTCCGGATGAACCAAGCGGACGACACCGCCAGATGCGCGCCGCGCCCATCCACACACCCGGCCATGCACCATGCGTGGCAATGGCCTCGTCGGTGTAGGATGAACATGACGGGATGTGGCGACAGGTTCGGCCAAAGATAGAAGATAGGGTGAGCTGATAGAAGCGAATGAACCCGCGCAGGATCGTTTTCACGTTGCCCTGCTCACGCGACCGACTGCGAACGGTCGGCTAAGGCTTGCTCTATAGCGTCCGCCGTCGCTTCAAAGGCCAGCATCACAGAGGCATGGCGGGCCTTGTAGTCGCGCACAGCTTCAAAGATCGACAAGTCAGCAAAGCGCGCGTCGAAAGACGCCTCTTCGCCTGCAAGCAGCGCCCGCAAGCCGTCACGCGCAGTGGTGATCTCTTCCAGTGAGGCACCGATAACGCCCTGCCCCAAAACGGCCGCCGACGCCTGGCCGAGCGCACAGGCTTTCACGTCCTGCGCAAACAATTCCACCGATTCATCATCCGCCAGAACAGCATCAGCCGTCACAACCGAGCCGCACAACCTTGCGTGTCGCGTTGCGCTTCCCTGCGGCGTGTCCAGACGACCCAGATGGGCGATGCTGGCCGACAGGGCGAGGAGTTTGGAACTGTAAAGATCATCAAGCATGGATATGTCCGGCCAAGTTGGCCACCTACACGTTAATGTGATGGGGCTAGAATGTAGGCCGATTTGATCCATATGCAATCAGGCTTGCGAGCGGCATACTGTCAGCACCGTGGCAGAAAGCCTTCAGCTCGAAAGCAGGACCAATGGTCCAACCGAGCATGACATGCGTAATTTCCGGTGTAAGAATGACTGAAGAAAAATCCGACCCGGAGACCATCATGGACGTGATCCTCGACAGCTTGAAGACTTCGCAGGCCAAAAGGGCCGTTGATCGTCCGTCGCAGGAAGAAGCCGAAGCTGCGGTTCGCACGCTCCTGGCATGGGCTGGTGACGATCCAACCCGTGAAGGTTTGCTGGACACGCCCAAACGGGTCGCCAAAGCCTATGGCGAGCTATTTTCAGGCTATGACGCTGATATCGCCGAGATTCTCGACCGCGTGTTTGAGGAAGTCGAAGGCTACCAGGACATCGTTCTTTTGAAAGACATCCCCTTCCATTCGCATTGCGAGCACCACATGGTGCCCTTCGTTGGCAAGGCGCACATCGCCTATTATCCACGCGCTGGTGTGGTTGGCCTGTCAAAGCTTGCCCGCCTGGTGGATGCCTATGCCCGCCGCCTGCAAACGCAGGAAGCGATGACGGCGCAGATCTCCATGGCGATTGAAGAATATCTTGGCCCCCGTGGTGTCGCCGTGATGGTTGAAGGTGAGCACATGTGCATGTCGATGCGTGGCATCCGTAAGGCCGGGTCCACGACGATCACGACACGTTTCAGCGGCGTGTTCGAAGAAGCCGATGAACAGGTGCGCTTCTTGACGCTCGTGCGAGGATAGGGTTGCTGAGACATGCGGGGATGCAAACCCGCGCGTCCCGCCTCTAACTTTTCCGTGTCGTTTTATGTCCCTTTCCCCACCTTCAGCAGACCCTGAAACTCAAGAGCTTGGAACGCAGTTTGCGCCACGCTTTGATGCCAACGGCCTGGTAACCGCCGTTGCCGTGGACCATGGCTCCAAGCGCGTGTTGATGGTCGCCCATATGAATGAAGAGGCCATCCGCGAAACGCTGCGCAGTGGCTATGCGCATTATTGGTCGCGCTCGCGGGCAACTCTTTGGAAAAAAGGCGAATCGAGCGGCGAACTGCAAAAACTGCACGCGCTCTATGTGGATTGCGATCAGGATGCCGTGATTGCCGAGGTCAGCGTTGAAGGTCGCGGCAGTGCCTGCCACAACGGCTTCGCGTCCTGTTTCTATCGTGTGGTAGAAGCAGAAAACGATGCACTCACATTGCGAACCGATGATACACCGTTGGTCTCCAAACAAGCGCTTTATGGCGACGGATAGAACGCCGCCATGCCGCTTACCGATCCCGATGCGATCAACGCTGTGATACCTGAAAAGAATGGACGGCCCACGATAGGCCTTGCCCTTGGTGGCGGTGCCGCGCGTGGCTGGGCGCATATTGGCGTGTTGGAAGTACTCGCTGAAAACGGCATTGTGCCCGATGTCATTGCCGGCACATCCATCGGCGCCGTGTCGGGCGGCGCATTCAGCGCTGGCAAACTGGCGGAGCTGAAAGCCTTTGCACTTAGCCTCACAGCACGCCGGGTGTTTTCACTGGTCGATCTTACCCCGCTTTCCAGCGGCTTGATCGCCGGTGAGAAACTGGAAGCGCGGCTGACCGAACACATGGAAGGCCTGCGGCTGGAAGAGCTGCCGATCCGCACAGTGTTTCTTGCTGCCGAGCTCGCCACCGGCCACGAAGTTTGGCTGCGACGTGGCAACCTCATTCGGTTGATGCAAGCCTCCTATGCGCTACCCGGCGTGTTTCATCCCGTGCCGATCAATGGCCGTGCCCTGGTGGACGGTGCGCTGGTCAATCCCGTGCCGGTCTCGGTGTGCAGGGCTTATGGTGCACGGCTGGTGATCGCGGTGAACCTTTCGCCAGAAACCATGCCCCATGGTGGCGTTGTGCCGGACCTGCCTGATTTTGACGACGATTTGGAAGATGATGTGCCTTCATCAGAAGGCGATGGCTCATTTGGGTGGAAGGACGTGACCGGCTTTGCCAACCCTGTGCGCAAAATTTTGCGCAGCCAATTCGGAACTGAGAAAGGCAAAGTCCCACGGCGCAGCATTCCAGCGGTCATGATGCAGTCCTTCACCATCATTCAGGACCGGTTGACGCGCATGCGACTCGCTGGCGACCCGCCAGACGCAACCATTGCCCCCCATATCGGCGGCATCAGCATGTTTGATTTTCATAAAGCCGAAGAAGCAATTGCCGCAGGTCGCCTAGCTGCGACGCGCGCCTTGGACGACATCGCTGCACTTAGCGAGCGATTGTCGACAAAATAGCCGCCCGCGCTAACGCACTGTTAACGGCAAGGCAATGCTTTGCGCTTATGATCTCAGGCAGACTGGTGGCCACCCCCCGTGCCACCGCAACGGATCAGATCTGATGATCGACGAACTGCGCAAAGTGCTCGCCCTGTCTGCCTTGCTGAGCGTCCTGGTTGCTGCCCTGTTTACGTTTGGCGCTCCAGTCCAGGCCGCTCCGCTCAGCCTTTCTGATCGGCTGAGCGAGCAGGTTTAGCCTACTTCGCTTAGCTCGATGCGATGTAATCGCGCAGCGCTTCGGCTTCTCGCTGAACCTCTTCGATGCGCGCTTTGACGATGTCGCCGATGGAGATCACCCCAACCAGCCGCATGTCTGACACCACAGGCACGTGGCGGAACCGCCCAGCGGTCATCTTGGCCATCAAATCATGGGCCGACTCCTGCTCGGAGCAGGTTACCACCGATTGTGTCATGTAGCTGGACACCGGCTGATCAAACACCGTTGCGCCATGCTGCGCCAATGCCCGAACGATATCGCGTTCAGAGATGATTCCAGCCACCCCTTGGCGTTCGTTGGTGACAATAATGGCACCAATGTTCTTGTCTGAGAGGTTTTCGATGATGCCCATCATCGGTGTGTCTGGCTTGGCGGTCGCAACCTCATGGCCTTTTTCAGCCAACAATGCGCTCACTTGCATGGTATCCCCCTCTTAGACTTTAGCGTTCTTGTTCGTTTTACCTGGCAGCATCTTGCAGAAGCCGCCATGAAACCATGAGCATGCGCTAACGCAGACCGAATTGGCAAGACCATCAAAGTTGTAGATGCATCACGCGCGGTGTCGCCATGTTGCAAGGCTTAGATAGGCCTGATGCGCGGACGTTTGTCGAACAGTGGAAATCCGAAGAAACCAAGCGCAAAGCCGCCCAAATGGGCCTGCCAAGCAATGCTGGAGCCCTCGTCCACACCGGGCACAGAAATCGCCCCGAACAGCAGGTTCGAAACGATCAACATGCCGCAGAACACCAAAACGGTGGGATTGCTCCACAGATCGCGCAGCGACTGGACCGGGCGTTCGCGCAGCAACTCTGGATGCCGCAGCGCGACGAACATGCCGCGGTCACGCGGATCAAACACAAAGCGCGCCGCTCCGCCCATGATCGCTGATATACCTGCTGACGCGCCCACCAGCGGCGCAGCGCTGCCCCAATGGATCACCACATGGGTGAGCGCACCGGCAATCGTACCAAGCACCAGAAGCGCCAAAAAGCGCTGCGTGCCCAGCCTCCGCACAACGGGCGCGCCAAACGTGACCAGCCACAGCGCGTTCATGCCCAAATGCATCCAATTGCCATGCAACAGCCCGTAGGAGGCAAAGGTCAGGTACCCTGCCCAAGCTGGGCCGGCGAAAAACTGCGCCAGCACCTCGTCCGAGGCCAACAGTCGGGCTGGAAAGAATGCCAAGTTTAAGAAAATCTCTGTGCCCAGCTCGCGCGGCCCATAGGTAACCAGACCGTGGATGGCGGCAAGCAGCACGACCAGCCCCAACAAAAGCGGCGGCACGTTGAACGCTGGCTCGCGCGGTGGTGGTGGCGCGCGATAGAGCGGTCCATCACCGTCACCCTGTCCTGACTGTCTCAACGGCTCCATAGCGCCTGCCTTCTGTGTTCTTAGCTTTTCAGCGACCGCCATCGGGCAGCGCCTCACCCTATATAGATTGCGCACGCCAAGATGCGACCGCGGCTTAGGGCCTCAAACGGCAAAAAAAAGCCGCCGGCTTTCGCCAGCGGCTGGTCACATCCCCTAATCGGTGGCGCGCATCACGTGAGAGTCTGGAAACCTTCAAAATGCGGGCACACCGCCCGTCGATGTGATGGTTTTGTCAAGAAAACCAAAGGTGTGTGTGGCCTTAACGTGCTGCAATCCACAGCGAGGGGCAAGCGTAACACATTGTTAAGGTTAATCATCACAACCGCCTGCATTTCATAGCAATCCGTGCTGATTAACGCATCAACACATACGCAAAGCCTGTCTCCTTGTGAGACACAAAAGTAAACAATGGTTGAGATGTCATGAAGTCGGTTAGCGCAAAACGCCTCTATCAATACTGGGATGATCTGCGTGGCAGCCGCCCTGCCCCAGAACGCCGCGACATCGAGCCTGCCGCCATCAAATCCCTACTCAGCGATGTTTTCATACTTGAGCATGTGTCGGGCACCAACTTCACCTACCGCCTTGCGGGCTCCTCTCTTTGCGCTTCCTATTGCCGTGAACTGAAAGGTCGCGCATTCGGTCAGTTTTGGGGCAAACAAGATCTTGAAGCCATCGACACCATGATGCTGGCGATCCGCGAAGATGCTGCTGCGGCGGTTGTTGGGTTCAACGGCGTGAACGCGCGCGGCAATCGTGCACCCTTTGAAATGCTGTTGCTGCCATTGCGCTATGGCGGTGAAGACTATCCTCGCATTTTGGGCATCGCCGTACCTTCAGACTCTGACTATTGGCTTGGTCTTCATCCGGTCGAGCGTCACGAGATGACATCCCTGCGTCTCATCTGGCCCGATGAACAGCCTGCGTTTCTGCGTCACGCGGTCAACGCCGATGCGTTACTGGAATCTGATCTGCTTGGTGATGACCGGGCATTGGACGATTTGGTGGAAGGCGATTTCGGCATTTCGGTACGCGACAGCAACGTGTCAGAAACCCGCGCCAATGCACGCCGTCAGGCTTTTCGCGTCATCGCGGGTGGCCGTGCCAATGGCCCGTCAACGTAAAACACGCAGTCTTTTACACAAAAGACACAGCTAACGACGCCGCGTTTAGCCGTCATTTACTTAAAGGATGCAAGGTGCAATCGATTGACCACGCTTAAGCGATGTATCGATGTTGTCCAGTGCCCTTGAAGTAGCCTCCTCCCACGCCGCCGACCGCCGCCGTTTTCAGCGTGTGGAAGTCAATTTGCTTGGCCGCTTCATGCTGCCCAACTGGCAAGAGTATCCTTGCCAGGTCATCGACATGTCGCCAGGTGGCGCAGGCATCATTTCTCCGGTCACTGGCAACATAGGCGACCGCATCGTTGCCTACATCGATCATATCGGCCGCGTGGAAGGCACGATTTCCCGCCATATCAGCGGCGGCTTTGCAATGAGCATTAACGCATCGTCGCGTAAACGCGACAAGCTTGCCTCACAGCTTACCTATCTGGCGAACAAAGACATTCTTGATCTGCCAGAAGATCGCCGCCACGACCGCCAGCCCGTTGAAAATCCTTACACGCGCCTCACCATGCCTGATGGGCGCGAATATCAATGCGCCGTCATGGACATCTCGCTGTCCGGTGCTGCTGTGCGCACCACCGTGCGGCCAGCCGTTAATTCCATGATCCATCTTGGCAACATGCGCGCCCGCGTTGTGCGCCATCTGGAAGATGGTATCGCGCTGGAATTTGCCTCGGTACAAAAAGACGGCGACACATCAGGTGCTTTCGTCAGCTAGGGCGTTTTTCGTTCTATCTGAAACCGTCCTTCGCATCGTCGCGTTCGACCGAAAGATGAGCTGGAAAATTCCGGCTCATGTCAAACACAGAACGTTACAAAGAGCACTGACGGCCACTTTCAAAATCCAAAGACATGATAGCCGCGCCACCAGCGCGGCTTTTTTTGCGTCAAAGCACGAAAATTAGAACCTGTCTGGCGCGCTCTTCACATCGAAAACGCACCCACAAAACCTCCTCATCACGCCGCCAGAAGCAAAAGCATGCCCGTGCACGCGCGCCAGCACACCCGCACATCGCCTTGTCGTGCAGGCCCTTTGCGAGGATTGCCTAAAATTTTCATCAAATATGTCACAAAGGCACATCAAATACACATCAAACGCAAATCAAATACTCGATAAATACGATCTAATATTGAATTAGATTGTCATTTAAACTTGAACTGCAAAGTAAAACGCCTTTGCTAGAACCCTCTCCACAACAAGGAGGGGTTCCATGCGCAATAAAGTTCTTGGGATTATTGCAACCACATTGTTTGCAGGTCAATTGGGCGTCGCTCACGCAGAGCTGCCCTATATGGAAGTGTTGGGGGCAACCAGCGCGCCTATTGGGTATGTTCAGCTATGCCAGCGCGTACCATCATCATGTGTCCAACGCACAGCATCGCCGAGCGTCGTTCAATTGAGCGAAAACTCATGGCGCGATTTGCTGGCTGTGAACACACACGTCAATCAAACCATTCTGCCAGTCACCGACGCGGAGCTTTACGGTCATCCTGAAGTCTGGACCATGCCGACCACCTACGGTGATTGCGAGGACTATGTGTTGATGAAGCGCCACATGCTCATTGAGCGTGGCTGGCCAGCTTCAGCGCTGCTGATCACCGTGGTGCGCGAACGCTCCGGCGAGGGCCATGCCGTGCTTACCGTGCGCACAGATCGTGGCGACTTCGTTCTGGATAACCAGGAAGCCAACGTCCTGCGTTGGGATGAGACCGCTTACCACTACATCAAACGCCAATCGGAGTTTGATGAGACCGTGTGGGCCTCCATCAACGACGGTCGCGCCTAGAAATTTATTTAGGCGTTCGCTGAACGCCCATCGAAAACTGGTCCGGTCACGTCCCCACCCTCCCCGTCCCCAAAGATCGGGCCAGCGGGCCGACGCCCCCCAAGCGTCGGCCCATTTTTTATGGGTTTCGCTCCCGCTCGTGTTGATGAGCGGCAGCGCAAAACCAAAAACAGGATTGATACCAAAGCAGATCGACCGCTCCGTGCGGTCCGAAGGAGCCTGATCGCGCCTTTATAAGCGCGGTTCTGTTGGCGCAGTCAGATACGAAGCTATATGAGGGGTGATCTGTGTGAAGTGAATCATAAGGCCCTGCTGTGACCCTGCTGATCCTATTTGTTGTGCTCGCGATTGGCGTGTCGTTTCTCTGCTCCATTCTCGAAGCGGTGCTTTTGTCCATCACGCCCTCGTTTGTTGAGGCAGCCGAGGACGAGCGCCCAAAGCTGGCTGAGAAACTCAGAGGCTTGCGCACCGACATTGAGCGGCCCTTGGCGGCAATCCTTTCTCTCAACACAATCGCACACACCGTCGGCGCGACCGGAGCTGGCGCGCAGGCAGCGGTGGTGTTTGATGACGCCGGCGTTGGCATATTCTCCGCCGTTTTGACGCTCGGCATTCTCATTCTCTCAGAAATCATTCCAAAGACGCTTGGAGCAACCTACTGGCGCCCGCTGGCTCCATTTGCGGTGCGCGTGCTGCCCTGGCTTATCCTTGCCCAGTTGCTTCTTGTGTGGATGAGCCAGTGGATCACCCGGCTGCTCACGCGCGGCGCAGCGCATGCGGAAGTCTCTCGTGAAGAGATCACTGCGCTCACCAATGCCGGCCAGCGCCTGGGCGTGGTGGAAGAAGATGAAAACCGCGTGGTCGCCAATCTCTTTCGTTTGCCTGAAATTGCAACGAAAGAGGTGATGACGCCGCGAACAGTGATTGAACATGTGCCCGCTGAAGCAACCGTTGCAGATGTTTTGGCTGAACGAGAGGTGTTCACCCACTCACGCTTGCCAGTGACCGGGCAAACAATTGATGACGTTCGCGGCTTTGCGCTGACGCGTGACTTGCTGCTGGCCGCTGTGCGCGGCAAGGGCGAAAAAACCGTGCAAAACTTCACACGAGACATCCCGCGTGTGTCAGAGGCGACCGACCTCGATACGCTCCTTGATAGCCTGATGGAGCAAGACGCACACATCGCGCTGGTGGAGGACGATTATGGTGGGACCGCTGGGCTTGTCACCATGGAAGATGTTCTGGAAACCCTGCTCGGCACAGAGATCATGGACGAGCACGACAAGGCGGCCGACCTGCGGAAAGTGGCGCGCGCGCGAGCCAAGCAACAGCGCCAGGACGAAGCTGCGGCTGAATAATAGGGTTTGGTCAAAATAAGTGGGCGGAGAAACGCAGCTGAGAAAAGGCTGTCTTAACTCAGCGCATCAGCCATCAATGCGCTTCAACCCATCGCGGAACCTAGTGGCGTTTTCCACATAGTGCGCGGCTGATTTTTCCAGCATTGTGCAGGCGCTGTCGCCAAGATCTTTCACCTCGCGAGCAGGCACCCCAACAGCCAATGAGCGCTCGCCAATTGCTTTGCGTTCAGAAACCAGCGCATTGGCGCCAATAATCGCATTGCTGCCGATAGACGCTCCGTTGAGCACCGTCGCGCCCATGCCCACCAGCGCGTAATCGCCGAGCGTGCAGCCGTGCAAAATGGCACGATGGCCAACAGTGCAGCCGCGCCCGATGGTCAGCGGAAAGCCAGGATCAGTGTGCATCATCACCATGTCTTGGACGTTGGTATCTGGACCGATGTCGATCCACTCATTGTCGCCGCGCAGCACCGCGCCAAACCAAACATTGGCGCCAGGGTGCAGCCGCACTTTGCCGATTACGCGGGCCGAAGGCGCCACCCAGACGCTGTCCGGGTCGATTATGTCTGGCTGCACACCATCAAGTTCATACAGCGCCACGGTCTATCCCCTCGCTTCAACGCCCCAACATGTACCAAGATGAGCCTCATCTTGGAATCTGTCGCGCAACGGTACAGGGATCAGCGCCTGCCTGTCACGTCATCACAACGGCAAAACTGAGCACCATAATACCAGCGCAGATGCTCCAGACACAGGCGATAAAGAAGCTCGCAAACAGCCAACCAAGTGGACGGCGCTCAACAAGGCGACCACGCACCGCGTTGCGCATGATGATGTAAGGCGCAGCCCAAATGATCAAAACAGCCCGCCAAACGGCCCCAAATAGCGAGACCTCAGGCATATCGCGCACCATCTCAAAGCGTGCCGGGCGGTTGGCAACAAGCTGGTATCCGGTGGCCAACAAAGCGGCAACAACAAAGCCGCATGCGGCGGCATAGGTGAAGAGAAGCGGTTCGCTCATGGAAGAAGGGTCCTGTTTCACTTTGCGCCACTGCTGGGCGCTTGAACCAGGACGCCGCAAGGACCGTGCCGGATGGTAAACCAGGTGTTAACCGAGACCGCCGTATTTTTACCGCATGATACAAGCTGACCACCCCATCCTGCGCCATGATCGCGGTTTTGCGATTTTGCCGTTCTCGTTTTTGACCGGCGCACTTATCCTTTTAAGTGCGCTGTTCATCGGCCATGCGAGCCTACGGCATATGGGGCTGGTGGTTTCCACAGGCAGCGTTGAGCGCGGCGAAGCTCCCTCTTATGAGCTTGTGGTTGGTGGCATCAATTTCCGTGTGCCTACGGGCTATCTGCGCTTTGCCGAACAGCATCGCAACGGCGTACTGCCAGGCATTGATCTGGCGCTTGCTTGGCCGACCATGGCCCCGCTGGGTGATGCTGAAACGCTGCGTGCCACGCCGCGCGAGAACATCGTGTTTATCGGAATTTCTGATGTTGATGGCGCGATGGACACCACCGATCTTCTGGGGACCGTGTACCGCGAAGTTTTCGTCGGCCCTATTGAACACACGCCAAACGGCCTTGTTCGCCGCCAGCTCGACCCGCACGCCGGCTATGTCGATGAAACAGTGCTTTACGATATTTCGACAGGGTCCGGCTTTGCTGCCCGCTGCGCCGGTGGTGGTGAGACGGTGTGGGAAACCTGCTACCGCGATGTGGTGCTCACCAACGGCCTGACCGTGACCTATCGCTTCTCACCCTTGCTCTTGGAACAATGGCGCCAGCTTGATGAAAGCATTTTGAGCTTTTTGCTAATGCTCGCCCGGTCCAGCCAGGACTATGAGGGCAATCAATAAGCCCGCAGGTTTGAGCGCCTAGTTCAGGTCAAAGTCCAAGATCGCCATAGTGAAATTGTAGGACAGATCGTCCTCGTCCTCATCATCCTTGTGGATGAGGCCAACAAACTCTTCACCCACATACACTTCAGCAGAATCACCTTTGCGAGGGCGGGCACGCACGGTGATGGTGGATGAGTCGAACAGCCGCTTCAAATAGGCTTCCAGCTTCGATAGTTCCTCGGCCTGCATAGCCTACTCCTTGGATGTGCAAATCAATGAAAGTCAGCGGCATGTAAGCGCGATGGGTGCCCTGTTGCAACGCCATCGCAGCGCTTGATCAAATGCCAGAGCCGCTATCCACATGCCGTTGGTGCGGCACGGATTGGTCCATGCTCAAAGATGGCATGCAATCTGGCCCCTTGGGCTTGGCCATGCTGACGATTTTCGCAGGGATTCCTGCGACCGTTGCAAGCGGTGGCACCGAATCCAAAACCACCGAACTGGCAGCAACGCGAGAGCCCTGGCCAAGCGTGATATTGCCCAGCACTTTCGCCCCGGAGCCGACCAGCACGCCACCCTCCACTTTCGGGTGACGATCACCGCCCTCTTTGCCCGTTCCACCTAGCGTGACGTTCTGCATGATCGACACATTGTCATCGATCACAGCCGTCTCGCCAATTACGATACCGGTGGCGTGATCGAAGAAGATGCCACCGCCCAAACGCGAAGCAGGGTTGATATCAACCTGGAACACAGCGCTCATCCGGCTTTGCAGGTAAAGCGCCATGTCCCTGCGCCCGTCTTTCCACAAAGCGTGAGAGAAGCGCTGGGTCTGCAACGCCTGAAAGCCTTTGAAGTAGAGCAGCGGCTCAACATAGCGGTAGCAGGCCGGATCGCGGTCGTAGACAGCCTGCATGTCGGCTGCCAAATGCTGGAAAATATCCGGGTTCTTGTCCAAGGCCTGATGCAACAGCTTGCAAAGCGCCTGATCGGCCCAAAACGCATCGGCAAGCCGCGAGCAAAGCACCGCAATCACCGCATCTTCTAAGCTGGTATGGCGCAGCACCAACGCATCAAACATGGGCGCGGTTGCAGGGTCGCGATCAACGGCGGCAAGCGCATCATCGCGCACGGTCCGCCAAATAGGATCTTGCGGGGTGACCAACGGCAAGTCAGACGAAAGGTCTGCGGCCTCATTCGGATGGCTGTGTTTGTTCATGGTGAGGATCGTTATAGCTGGCTGTGACGACTTTCCAACCGGGAGCATAGCCCAGCAATGGCAACAAACAATGACGTCGGTATCGTTGACTGTGAAATCAAGGGCGCACATGCGGCGCTGACAATCCGGAACCCAGCCCGCCGCAACGCTATTACCTTGGCCATGTGGAAGCAGGTGTCTGATCTTGTTGGACAGGCCGATGATGATCCATCGGTGCACCTCATCACCCTGCGCGGACATGCAGGCACCTTTGTTTCCGGCGCTGATATCTCTGAGTTCTCCGAGAACCGCGCGGATGTGGATCGCGCCAAAGCCTATGAAGCCTTCAATGGCGCAGCGTTTTCAGCCCTTCGTGAGTCCAAAACACCGACGCTTGCCTTGATTGAAGGGTTTTGCTTTGGCGGCGGCGTTGGATTAGCCGCAGCCTGCGATCTGCGCCTGGCATCATCGACAGCAAAATTCGCCGTTCCCGCAGCTAAGCTCGGCCTCGCCTACCCCGTCGAGGGCGTCCGTGATTTGGTGCGTCTGATCGGTCCGGGCGCAACCAAGAAACTCTTCTTCACCGCGGATCCGATTTCTGCTGATGTGGCGCTGCGCATCGGTTTTGTTGAAGACGTGGTGGAGGCAAACGCGTTTGCTGAAGCTGCGGACAGCCTGATCGCGACCATTCTGTCGCGGGCACCTCTTACCCAACGTGCGGCGAAATCCGCCATCGCTGCGACTTCGAACCCTGGGTTGGAAGAACACGCAAAGCGTGATGCCGACGCTTGTTTTGCCTCAGAGGATTATGCCGAAGGCTGGCAGGCGTTTCTCGACAAGCGCAAGCCCACTTTTACTGGGCGCTAATCAGCCAGAAAATCCAACACGCCTGCCTTGAAAATCTTGTCGCCCACGGCAGTCATGTGATCACGACCGATGATATCCAAGAACTGCCCATTGGGCAGCAGATCAACCAGTTCCTGCCCATCACCGGACACCACATCCTTTGTGCCCACCGCCACCAGCGCTTGATGGTTGATACTACCCACATCCGCCTCGGTGATCGGATCACGGGAGGCAAGAATACAAGTCGCCAACGCTTCACGATCTGATTTTGTCTGCTCAGCAAAAACCCGAAAAGCACGTGCGCCAGGGTCTTCAACAGCGCTCAACGTTTCCGAACGCAATGCCTGGGCGATCTTTTCTGCCCCGCCAATGCCGCGCACCATGTTGATGCCCAGACCACCAAAGATAAGCTTAGAAACGCGCTCGGGCGCATCCATGCTCAAAAAAGCGGAAATGCGCGCACCCATCGAATAGCCCATCACAACCGCCCGATCGATGTTCAGGTGATCAAGCAAGCGGCGCGCATCACCGGCCATAACGCGTGAGGGATAGAACGCCGGATCGTAAAGCTTTTCACTTTGCCCATGGCCGCGATTGTCCAACGCAATCACGCGGTAACCGGCATCGACCAGCGTTTCAAACCATCCAGGACCAACCCAATTGATCTGATGGTTGGACGCAAACCCATGAATGAGCAGAATCGGATCCCCTTCGCCTTCCTCGCGGTAGGCGATCTCAATCCCATCAGAATCAAAGCTTTGCATCGACGCACCCCATTGGTTTGGCAGGCGAAGTAACAGTGATCGACGTCAACGACAAATGGCGCGCTTGCTGTACCTTCAAAGCCGCGCTAGACGGCTTGCAGTTCACACCACGCACGAACAAGGGCAGACCATGGCCGATAAGGCAATTCTCCATGTCCACAATCATGATGGCCTTCCGCAGGTCGAAGTTGGCGCACATTCGTTCATGTGCATTGGCGCCCGCCCGCCATTTGACCATCCGCACGTGTTTTTGACATTTGGCGACGAGCACGAAAAAGTTTGCCCTTATTGCTCGACGCTTTACGTGCACAACGAAGCTTTGGGTGACCATGGCGCATCGCCCGGTGAGAGCGTCTGGGCAGGCGAAGACGCGGCTTAAACGAGTCGGTGCCCAACTCCCTTCCCAAAGACCCAATCCCCATTGTCGGTGGCGGCATTGCCGGGCTGACAACAGCGCTAAGCCTTGCCCATCGAGGCGTGGCGTGCGCCGTCTATGAAAAAGCTGAAAGCTTCGACGAAGTCGGCGCGGGCATCCAACTGTCGCCCAACGCGACAGCAATACTGCGTGCGCTTGGTCTTATGGAAAGCTTACAACAGCACGCCGTTGCCCCGGCCCGCATCACCATCGGTGATGGTCGCAATGGTCGGCCTTTGGCGACGATTCCGCTCGGTTCTGAAGCTGAAGACCGCTTTGGTGCACCCTACCTGGTGATCCACCGCGCTGACTTGCAAAGCGTACTTGTGGCGGCTTGTGAGGCGCATCCCAAAATCACCATCCAGCTTGGCGAAACCATTGATGTTCATAACCCTGAGCATCTGGTCATCGCCGCTGATGGTGTGCATTCAGATTGGCGCGCGCTTTTGCGCAACCCGTCCCACAAGCGCTTTTCCGGCTATGTGGCTTGGCGCACAACCGAACCGGTTGAAGTGCCAGACGCCAATCCACAGACCCATGTTTGGCTCGGTCCAGGCGCTCATCTGGTCGATTATCCGATCAGCGCTGGAAAGGCGCGCAACCTTGTTGCTATCGCCCTGGCTGATGACCCACGCCCCATTCGGGCCAATCCGGTTGGACTTCTCGCCAAGGCGTTTGAAGGGTGGGACGCTGGCATTCGCGAGCGATTGAAAGCTCAGTCTAACTGGACACCCTGGCCGCTGTTTGGCGTCGATCCCGGGGAACCCTGGGTGAACGACCATGTGGCACTGGTTGGCGATGCGGCACACGCCATGTTGCCCTTTGTCGCCCAAGGCGGCGCGATGGCGATTGAAGACGCCTGGCTGTTGGCGCAGATGCTCACCTCCGCCCCGCAAGTTGATCAGGCGCTAGCGCGCTACGAGATGGCGCGCAAACCCCGGGTGACGCGGGTCTGGAACGAAGCGGCGCGCAACGGCAAGATTTATCATCTCACCGGGCCGGCAGCGTTTGCCCGCAACACGGTTCTTAAAGCCCGCTCAGGGCCAAAACTGTTGGCCCGCTTCGACTGGCTTTATGGCTGGAAAGCCAGCGAAACCTAACTGGCTGGCCCTAGGCTGCCGCATTCTCTGAGCTTGCGGGGTTCGCCAACTCATCCAGCGCGCCATAATTAAGCTTGCCCGTGCCAAGCACCGGAAGCTCCTCAACACTGACCACCTTTTTGGGCAGCATCAGCTCAGCCACCCCGTGCTCCTTGGCCCAGGCGCGCACCTCTTTCAGGTCCGGGTCATCTTTCTCGGTGACCAGCACCAGCGTTTCACCCTTGCGTGGATCAGGAATGGCGACCACAGCATGGGTGGCATCAGGCCAGACCTGGCTGACATAGGCTTCCACCGCACTGAGCGAGACCATCTCACCGCCGAGCTTGGCAAAACGCTTTGCACGGCCCTTGATGCTGATCCGGCCATTCGCATCAATATCGACAATATCGCCGGTGTCATGCCAGCCATCAGGCAGCGGTTGCAGCACACCGGGTGCGTCCACCTTCACATAACCGGCCATCATGTTGGGCCCACGCACCATCAAACGACCACCTTCAGAAAGCCCTGGCACGGGTTCAATTTTATGTTCCACACAGGGCATCAAATAGCCAACGGTGCCTGGCACGTTGTCATCTTGATGGTTGGCGGCCAGCACTGGCGAGGCCTCGGTGGCGCCATAGCCTTCAAGCAGCTCGATATCGAATTTGTCTCGGAACAACTGACGGGTCTGCTCACGCACGCGCTCCGCACCAAGCACCATCAGGCGCACGCTCTTGAAATCCTCTGGCTCAGCCGATTTGATCCATCCATTCACGAACGTATCGGTGGAGACCACGATCTTGGCACCGGATTTGCGCACATGGGTCGGGATTTCTTTGTAATGCAGCGGTGAAGGATAGAAGTAAGCGCCAACGCCCAGCACGATGCCAGCGATGAGGCCAGCCGTCAGGCCAAAAGCGTGGAAAACCGGCAGCGCGGTGAAGAACGTGTCCCCCGGACGCAGATCGATCACGTGGTCAAACTGCCAGCAATTAGAGAGCAGATTGGCATGCGTCAGCGCCACGCCCTTGGGCACGCCTTCGGTCCCCGATGTGAACAGCATGACGGCCACAGCGTCTGGTGAAATTTGGTGCCCGGGCACGCCCGAAAGGCCAAGCTTCAGCCGCGCCACGCCTTTGATCTTGTCAAACGTTCCGATGCTGGCGCGCAGATCTTCGGTCCACACGAATTTGCAGCGCTTGGAGAGACCTTCTACCAAGTCCTCAAGCCCAGCCTTCTCGATAAAGGCACGCGATGAGACAATGACGGTGATCTCAGCCGCATCGCAGGCGGCATTGAGGCTACGCAGACCGCTGGAATAGTTAAGCATGGCCGGCACGCGACCAATCGCCTGGCAGGCAAAAAACACAGCGGCCACACCCGATGCATTGGGCAGAAGAATACCCAGTGGGGCTTCCGGTTGCCCAAGATCACGCAACTTGTCGCCAAGCAGAATGGCTCCCAGGGTCAGCCGGTCATAGGTGAGCGAGGTTTTGGCAAAATCATTGATGATAACGGTCTTGCCGCCATGCTGCGCGCGCGCATCGCAAAGCGCTGTAAACAGGGATTTGCGCCAGGGTTCTCGCCCCGGTTCAGGCAGCGTAACGGGCTTGTTGCCGACCATTACTGGCCCAGAATTCGCCTGACCGCCGTCCACCGGCGACGCCACCTGTTGTATCATGCGCTTCTTCTCCCTGTGTGCGGCGCCTTCGCGCTGGGCACGTTGTTTTACGTATGTCTAACATAGGAAGAGATGCAGCGAAACCAGATGTGAACCGCCTCCAACCCCAAAACCAAGCGGGATCAGAGGCGAATTTCTTAGATCAGGATCTTAGCTTTTCAGACGCGCTAGCGCTGTTTGAACTGCCGGGCGCGCATCAATGGTTTCCACCCAAGCGCGCGTTGCTTTAAGCGGCGGCAGGCGACCGGGCGAAGCCTTGTTCAAGAACTGATAGCCGCCTTTGACCCAGGGAAAGCTCATCATGTCAGCGATGGTGTAATCCTTACCTGCCAGATAAGCGTTGCTGGCAAGCCGCTCTTCCATCACCTCAAGCAGGCGGATGGATTCTGCCAGATACCGCTCAATGGCGTAGGGATGTTTGTCTTCAAGACGGGAGAAATGGCCCCATTGGCCGATCATCGGGCCAAGACCGCCTACCTGCCAAAACGTCCAGACCAAAGCATCGGTGCGCGCTTGCCCGCTGGTTGGCAGAAACTGTCCGTGTTTTTCGGCCAGGTGCATAAGGATAGCGCCAGACTCAAACATCGTTTGATCGCCATCAACGAGGGCGGGAATTTTGCCGTTCGGGCTGATGGCGCGAAAACCAGCTTCGTGCTGCTCGCCTTTGCCGATATCAACCATCACGACGTCGTAGGTAAGGCCGAGTTCTTCCAGCATGATTGCCGGTTTTTGCCCATTGGGCGTGTTCCATGTGTGGAGGGTAAGCATTGGAAAATCCTGTTCAAAAAGGGGGTTGTTGGGCCGCGATATGCGCCTCGCCAGCCCCGTTGGCTACCCTTTGGCTCCCGTAACCACGCGAATGTGATAGGCAGAGAGCGTTGCGCGATCAGAGGTCTTTCATGACATCAAAAACCACACCCTCGGCAGACTTGCCCTTGGCCGACCTACGGGTTCTTGATTTCGGCCACACCGTTATGGGCCCAACCGCTGGCTTGATCTTGGCCGATCTTGGCGCTGAAGTTATCCGCATTGAACCCGCACCAGGCGGTGACCCTACCCGAAAGCTAAAAGGCTTTGGCACCGGGTATTTTCCGTTCTTCAACCGCAACAAGAAGAGCGTCGCGATCAATCTGAAAACGCCGAAGGGCCTGGAACTTGCCAATCAGCTTATCGAGACAGCCGATGTGCTGATCGAGAACTTCGGCCCCGGCACAATGGACCGTTTGGGCCTTGGCTATGAGGCGCTAAAAACGAACTTTCCCCGCCTTATCTATCTATCGCTAAAGGGCTTCTCTGCTGGCCCCTATGAGAACCGTGTGGCCTTGGATGAAGTGGTGCAGATGATGAGCGGGCTTGCCTATATGACCGGGCCGCCTGGCCAGCCGCTACGCGCTGGCTCGTCGGTGGTCGACATCATGGGTGGCATGTTTGGCGTGATCGCCATCCAGGCAGCCATGCGCGAGCGCGAGACGACCGGCAAAGGCCAGTTGGTCACCTCTAACCTCTTTGAGTCGGCCATGTTCTTGATGGGTCAGCACCTTGCCTATGCCGCGCTCTCCGACAGTCCCGTGCCGCCCATGCCCGCGCGCGTGTCGGCCTGGGCCGTCTATGATCAATTCACGACCGGTGATGATGAGCGGGTGTTTTTGGGCATCACCTCCGACCGCCATTGGGTGCGGTTCTGCGAGGTTTTCGATCAGCCCAATTTGGCCGCTGACGAAACCCTTGCCACCAACAATCAGCGTATCGAAGCGCGCGACCGGTTGATGCCAAAAATGGGCGAGATCATCGGCGCTCTGACGCTGGCTGAACTGGCCGACAAGGCCACCAAGGCGAAGCTTCCTTTCGCCCACATCGCTACACCGGAACAGCTTTTTGATGACCACCACCTCAACGCAGGCGGCAGGCTGTTGGAGACAAAACTCCCTGGTGGCGTGACAACCAAACTCCCTGCCCTGCCCATAGAAATGAACGGCCGCACGACCGGCCTTTCAAGCAACCCACCTGCCCTCGGCACAGATACAGATACTGTTCTGGCCGAACTTGGCCTGTCAGACATAGAGATCGCTGATCTGGCCGACCGGCAGATCATCACGCGCACCCAACCATAAGGACTAACCATGAGTGACGTTTCAGACTGGTGGTCCACCAGCATCATCGACATGGAACCAGGCCGCATCGATCTGCGCGGCCACCGGGTTCAGGATCTTATCGGCCAAGTGACCTTTCCGCAGATGATCTGGTTGATGGTGCGCGGGCAAATGCCCTCGCCTGACCAAGCCAAGCTGCTGGAATGCGCACTGGTGGCCGCGGTCGACCACGGCCCTCAGGCACCCTCCATAGCCACGGCCCGCATGGCAGTGACCTGCGGCCTCGGCCTCAACGGCGCTATGGCAAGCGCGGTCAACATGTTGGACGATGTGCATGGTGGCGCTGGCGAGCAGGCGGTGGAGCTGTACGGTTGGGTGCAAGACCTAGTTGCCTCAGGCACGCCCATCGAAAAAGCTGCTGAACAGGCCATCGACCGCTGGCAAAGCGAACGCACACAATTTGTTCCCGGATTCGGTCACCGCTTTCACAAACCGGAAGACCCGCGCGCACCGCATCTGCTTGGCCTGGTCGATGACGCGGCTTCACACGGCACCGTCTCCGGAGAATTCGCCGCCATTGGCCGTGCCGTCCAAACCGTGCTCAACACCCGCAAGGGCAAGCCAGTGCCGATGAACATTGATGGCGCAACGGCCGTCATTTACGCCGAACTAGGGTTTGAAGGCCCACTCGCACGCGGGCTTTTTTGCCTGTCCCGCTCCGTCGGCATTATCGCCCATGCCTGGGAACAAATGCAGCAAGGCGGGCGCAACAAAGGCCCCACTCCACCGGCCTATCGCTGGACGTATACAGGCGACCCGGAAAACAAAGACGTTGACTGAGCTTGGCGTCTGTGGTGGACAAAACATCGCCACAGCGCTCTCAGCATTTGCTGCGCAAACGCCTGCCGCTCGGCTATGATCTTAGTGTTTCGTCGTTCGCTATGCGAACGACTGTGGTGCGGGCGGCGTGCACCACGCCAAGGTTCAAATCCCATAATTTCAATGAGTTAGGTGCGGATTTTCACGCCAATGTAGTTCAATTTGTAGTACGATTGATGTTTCCCGCACCGAACCTTCTGACATGTAGGCCTGGGCACTATCCATTTTTGACAAGCGATAACGGTTGATGCCTTACCGGTCTCTGTTGGCCTTCTGAACCCAGCACCCCGAAGATCAGGGCGCTCACTTCAGATTCCGTTAGGCTAAGCTCACGAGCAATGTCGAGTTGGGTTACTCTCTCAGACCACAGCTGCAGCATGACCTTTTCCCAAACCACCGATCGCTCCCGCTCTATTCCATTCGGTTCTGTGTTGCCGTACCTTGACCGCGTTTGGATGCAAAAATCGCGGTAACGCCAGTCAGTGAGCCTACCCAGGCGATGAAGCCTAAGTATCAAGGCCGATAACGAAACCTTCCATTCTTCCTTGGCCCGAATGAGCTGTTCAATTGAATGAACACGCGTGATTTTTGCCAAAACAGCCGACTTGGGTAGCAGAAGCGCCGAAGCAAAACGGTTTGCATCGTCCTCCGCTTCTCTCCCTTTCGTTAAGCCGTCCTGATGCAGGACGAGATGACCAAGTTCATGAGCGGCATCGAACCGGCTATTCTCGGACGTTTTCATCGTGTTGAGGAACACGTATGGTTTTTCAGAACGCCAGAGAGAAAACGCGTTCACCCGCTTTGAGTTCTCGGCCAACGAGAACACCCTAACTCCCTTTGCCTCCAATAAATGGACGACATTAGAAATCGGCCGCTCGCCAAGTCCCCAATCCTGACGAAGCAGGACAGCAGCTGTTTCAGGATCATAGAGGCTCAGATCCGGTACCTGGACATCTGGTAGATCAAACCTAGCCTCTATCCAGTCCGAAATCTCAAAACCGATCGACCCAGCGGAGAGCGCAGCGTCCCTTACAGCAGCGGTCATAGCTTTTTGGCTTCGAAAGCTCACGAGAGATGCATCAGGGTACTCAAGATCACCCCTGAAAAAAAAACCAATTGGAAAACCGAGGACTTCCGAAAACCTATTCAGGTTTTCTTCCAGAGGCGGCGTTGTGCCGTTTTCCCATCTGGTTACCGTATGTGAAGCGACCCCAACACTATCTGCGAAGCTCTTCTTATTAAGCAGCCGCCTTTTACGAGCGATGGTGAGCCGGGACGGATTAAATGTGGGACTCATTACGAATTGGACTTTTTTCGCTTCACAGGGATTTCAAACTCAGACGCATCATCAGATTCCTTGCGTTTGACACCATCAAGTTTTCCGGCATCGCCACCACTGATGAAAATCCGCTCCTCAAACTTCGCAAAGAAGCCAGCGCTGGATCGAGTTGCGAACGATAGCTCGGCCCTTAGTTCATCATCCTGGCAGAAGACGCAAAGCATGTAGGTCCGGACATCTGGACTGGCGGCCTCAGTTTTGACTGGGCGCAGGCGAATTACGGAATCCGGGTGGGCTATGTGTCCCGCTTCGAAAAGATCGCCTTGGTTGTTGTCAACCAATCGCTGAGTTGCTGGACCCTTGCGAGACCGATTCTGCGGTGTCCGGCCATTGAGGCAGGTACCATCATCCGTGTTGCAAACGACAATCCGGACGCCGATCTCCTCATTCAGAATTGACGGTATCTGGTCTTCGTTATCGTTCGCCCATCCTTCGCGCCCGCTGTGGATTTCGCGATTGCGTCGCGTTCCCATCTGCCAGCTGCGCCATCCGCGCGATCCTGTTGGATCGTTTGCAGTACACTCATTGGCTGCGGCTGCCATAGCCTCGGCAACTTCAATCAGTTGCTCACGTGAAGTGCGGAGGCGCCGGAGGCGATTGTCAACTTCAATCGGCTTTTTCAGGATTTGGGGGGACAAGAATCATCTCCATGTTCGTTTTTCCCACCTCTTTTGTGGCAGAAAAAACGAACATGCACAACAGGGCTGGCGTCAAAGCCTTTGCTGCCGACGAATAGAAGCACTATCTCCAATGCGAAGGACAAGGCCAAGTCTTGTCGGGGGCGAGCGACCGCACCTGAGATTAGTAGTACAATCCGTAGCGCAAAAATCACCACTTCCGCATCGAACTATTTTTTCTTATTAATATCAACAACTTAAAAGGATTATTGGTGCGGGCGGGGGGACTCGAACCCCCACGGCCTAGGGCCTCGGGATTTTAAGTCCCGTATGTCTACCAATTCCATCACGCCCGCAGCGCGGTCATTCCATCAGTCGCCAGCGTCTTTGGCGATCGGGGGAACAAACGAATAGCCAAGGTCCCAAGGGAAATAAATCCACGTGTCCTGGCTCACTTCCGTCACGAACGTATCCACCAAAGGGCGCCCCATCGGCTTGGCATAAACAGTGGCAAAATGCGCCTCTGGCAACATGGCGCGCACCTCTTGAGCGGTTTTGCCGGTGTCCACCAGATCATCGATGATCAAAACGCCTGAACCCTTGGTATCGAGGATTTTGCTAGAGATCGTTTTTAAGATCGACAGGCTTCCCTGGGTTTGCTCGCCCACGCCACCATGATCATAGCTCGCGATGGACACTGTATCGATGGTGCGAATACCAAGCTCGCGGCAGACGATAGCCGCAGGCACCAGGCCGCCACGGGTGATTGTGACCATGGATTCAAAAGGCCCTTTTTCGGCCAGCCGCCAAGCAAGCGCACGTGCATCGCGGTGAAACTGATCCCAGGAGACCGGGAAGGCTTTGTCGTTGAGGGGGTCGCTCACAAGATCGGTCCTTGACTAGTCGGCGTTCATTTGGGTGCGCAGCTTTTGGGCTGCTTGGGTGGCGGCGTCAAGCGCGGCTTCATCGCGCGAGCGCAGCACAATTTCGGTGGTGAACCGTCCATCAGTCAGTTTGGGGTAGCTGCCAATGGCAACAGTTGGAAAATCTGCGTCGATGGCAGCCAGGCTTTCGGCCAAATCCCCCTCGCCGCAATTGAACGGCAACGTGTTGACGGCAATCGGCACGCCGCCTTCCAAACTCGGCAGAACGCTTTCGAGCATTGCAGCAAAAACCGAAGGCACACCCGCCATCACATGCACGTTTTCCATCCGAAAGCCCGGTGCGATGGAAACCGGGTTGTCGATAAGGTCAGCGCCATCTGGAATGCGCGTCATGCGCTCGCGCCCAGCGTTCATCTCTCGGCCAGTGCGCTGATAAAAATCATCAAGCAGCTTGTAGGCGCGCGGGTCCACATCGATCCCAACACCAAAGGTTTTGGCCACGCTGTCGGCGGTGATGTCATCATGGGTCGGACCGATACCGCCGGACGTGAACACATAGGTGGTATTGGCCCGCAACGCGTTGAGAGCGTCAACAATGGCATTCTGCTCATCGGAAACAATCCGCACCTCGGTCAGATCAATCCCCACCATGGTCAGCGCATCGGCAAGCACACCAATGTTTTTGTCCTTGGTTTTGCCTGAAAGGATTTCATCCCCGATCACCAGCATGGATGCTGTGGCTGTCATTCGCACTCTCCTGTGCACGCATCCCTAGCTGCGCTGGATCGCGCTTGCAATTTCATCGCGCCGCCGCCAAGCCGAAAGCATGCAGTTTCCCACATCCCTTTTTGAAGCGCGGCTGATCAAACGCTACAAACGCTTCCTGGCAGACGTTGAGATGATAGACGGCCCGGATGCGGGCAAAGAGATCACCGTGCATTGTCCCAACCCCGGTTCCATGATGGGTCTGGCCAATCCTGGTGCGCAGGTTTTTGTCTCTCGCTCACCCAATAAGAAGCGCAAACTTGCTTATACGTATGAGTTGGAGCAGGTGGACGAACCTGGTGCCCCATGCCTTGTCGGCATCAACACGATGCATCCCAACAAACTGGCTGAAGAGGCGATCACCGCCGGACTGGTCCCAAGCTTGACCGGTTTTGACAGGCTGAAGCGCGAGCAAAAATACGGCGAGAAATCACGTATCGATATTCTGCTGGAAACCGACGGCGCGCCGCTGACCTATGTTGAGGTCAAAAACGTGCACCTGATGCGCCAGGCCGGTCACTTGGAGTTTCCCGACTCAGTCACTGCACGTGGTGCCAAACATCTGGCCGAACTCTCTGCCATGGTCGCCGCCGGACACCGGGCGGTCATGCTTTTTGTGGCACAATGGCCCGGGGCACAAACGATGAGCGTGGCTTCGGACATTGATCCCAAATACGCAACGGCACTGACCAACGCCATCAATGCTGGTGTTGAGGTTCTGGCGCTCGATTGCGCAGTGACCCAAGACGCCATCACGCCTTGTGGGATGCTGGAGTTTGTCCCGCTTTAGCGGGTTAGAACCACATTAAGGCGCGTTTCGGCGATCACTTGATAGCCCTTGCTCTGTGCCAATGCGATGCAATTGGTTTGCCAGCTCTCTGGGCTGTTCTCAATAATCATCAAGCGCGGCCAAAGGCTTTCTGGCCCATCCTGGAAGAATGGAACCAGCGCCAAATCTTCTGCGCCCTCTATATCGATCTTCAACGCATCAACACGTGGCAGATCGCGTTCGGCAAGAATCGCTGCGAGAGGCTTAGCCTGCACCTCGATCATACTGGCAGAATGGGTATCGCTGCGCACACGGCGCATGCTGGTCTCGCCGGCGTTGCCTCTGTCCACAAACAGTTGGATCGGTCCATCAACATCGGCAACAGCCAGCGCAATCGGCTCAATCGGCACGCCAGGATTGTAAGAAATATTGTCACAAAGGCGTTGATAGACATCCGGTTGGGGTTCAATCGCCAAAATCTTAGCAACCGAACTCATGCACGAGGCGGCAAAAAAGCTGTAAGCGCCGACATTGGCGCCGATATCGACGAACACGCCATCGCCAGGCAGCACCCGCCGCAGCAAGTCGCGCTCCACCGGATCGAAATACTGCGGGGTAAAAAGCACACGCTTTTCAGCCAAATTGGCCACCGGTTTGATGCGCATTTTGTGTCCAAAAACATCCACATCCACGGGCCCCCTTACGCCCGTCAGTGCGATCTTGCGGGCCAGGAACGCGAGCCGCTTACCGACATACCCCGCAGAGCGTGCACTGGAAAACGCGCGTAGCCGCTCAACCCACACCGATGGTGTATAGGAGCCCCAATCAGCCTGGGACATCTGCGAATGAGATGTCAGCGATTGGCTGGATTTTTGAAAATTCTGCGTCACTTTAGGTCCACACAAGGCTGGCCATGTCGCTGAAAACGGCAAAGCTGCACCACGATTACCGGTTTTTGCTGCTCTTTTTTCTGAAGCAAATTACGGTTAAGTTTGCCGTGTCGTGACCGAAGTACTGTCAACCGTCACACCCGGCGCCTGGTTCAAGACGCTGCTTTTACACCAAATATGTGCGATGTCACCGCATCGCGCATTCTTCATGTGGAGCCACATCTAAGTCATCATGCTTCAGACCCAACCGCCCATCAAACTGTTCGGCCCAGAAGCTTTTGAAGGCATGCATCGCGCTGGGCGTTTGACAGCAACAATCCTCGATCAGCTTTCCGATGTGATCAAACCTGGCGTCACCACGCAGGAGATCGACGACGCGGTGATGGATTTTGCACTGGCCAACAATGCGGTGCCCGCCACGCTGAACTATCGTGGCTATGGCAAATCAAGCTGCACATCGATCAATCACGTGGTCTGCCACGGCGTGCCGAACACAAAGCCGTTGCGCCAGGGCGACATTGTAAATGTAGATGTGACGCTGATCGTTGACGGCTGGCATGGCGATTCAAGTCGCATGTACCCGGTGGGCGAGATCAAGCGTGCACCCGAACGGCTGATTGAAGTCACCTATCTGGCGCTTATGCGCGGCATCGCTGCGGTGAAACCCGGCAATCGAACCGGTGATATCGGTGCAGCCATTCAAACCTACGCCGAAGCTGAACGCTGCTCAGTGGTGCGGGACTTTTGTGGCCACGGCATCGGTGATGTGTTTCATTTGCCGCCCAACATTCTGCACTATGGTCGTTCCGGTGAAGGCGTTGATTTGCGCCCGGGGATGATTTTCACCATCGAGCCGATGATCAACCTTGGCCGCCCGCACGTGAAAATCCTCTCTGATGGCTGGACCGCCGTGACGCGCGACCGCTCGCTCTCAGCGCAATATGAGCACTCCATTGGTGTGACCGAGGAAGGTTGCGAAATTTTCACAGCATCGCCTGCTGGCCTTTTTGCACCGCCGACCCTGCGCGAGGAAGCCACCGCGTCCTGACCAGAGGTCTTCCACCAAATGTCGGACACAGGCATGCCCGATAAAACACCCGATGAACCTCATTTTCATGGTCACCGAGAACGGTTGCGCACCCGCTTTGCGCAAGGCGGGCGGCAATCCTTGGCCGATTATGAAATGCTGGAACTGCTGCTTTTTCGCTCCATCCCGCGACGGGACACCAAACAGCTGGCTAAAGATCTGATTGCCCGCTTCGGTTCGCTCGCTGACGTTCTCACCGCGCCTACAGCTCAACTCTGTGAGGTAAGCGGCATCAAACAGGCAACCGCCAACGACCTGGCTTTGGTTCGTGCTGCCGCTGAAGCCCTGGCCCAAGGCAGTGTCGCACAAAAGGAGGTTCTGTCCTCCTGGTCAGATGTGGTCAGCTATTGTCGTGCTGTCATGGCGTATGATGCCGTCGAGGCCTTTCGCGTTCTCTTTCTCGACAAGAAAAATCGCCTGCTACGCGATGAAGTTCTGCAATCCGGCACGGTTGATCATACGCCCGTCTATCCTCGTGAGGTGGTCAAACGTGCTCTCGAACTGGGCGCATCGGCCATGATCTTGGTGCACAACCATCCCTCCGGTGACCCAACACCATCACGCGCCGACATCGAGATGACCGGCACCATCATCACCGCGGCATCTGCTCTGGACGTGACCGTGCATGACCACATCATCGTTGGGCGCGAGGGCCATGCCAGCTTGCGCGCTCTGGGTCTCATGAATACCGACTGATCGCAAAAACGTTTTTGGAACCATGCCACGCGTCGTGCGTTGAACTGCCTAACCGAACCCGCGTTTACTTCGGCCGCATATCATGCTGCACTCGCACATGCTGGCTACGCCAAGCGCGAATTTGCAAGCACAACTGATATGGGGCGCGATGACAGCATTTGATGAGATGAGCGTGGATGGCAGCCAGTGCCGGACACCCTATGACTTGGTTCGCACATGGCTTGATAGCCTTGATCCTGAAGCCCTCAAACGCCAAAGCGCTGAAGCAGAAATGCTCTTCCGCCGGATTGGCATCACCTTCGCCGTCTATGGCGAGGCCGATGCCGAGGAGCGGCTCATCCCCTTTGATCTTATCCCGCGCATCATTGCCCATGATGAGTGGTTGCAGCTAGAAAAAGGCCTCACCCAGCGCGTCAACACGCTGAACGCTTTTCTGGCCGATATTTACGGCCCTCGAGAGTGCATCAAAGCAGGCGTCATCCCAGCCGATCTGATCGATCAAAACCCACAATATCGTCCCGAAATGATTGGCGCCAAACTGCCTGGCGACATCTGGGTCAACATTGCTGGCATCGACATTGTTCGTGTGGATGCCGACAATTTCTACGTCTTGGAAGACAATGCCCGCACGCCATCCGGTGTGTCCTACATGATGGAAAACCGCGAAGTGATGATGCGCATCGCGCCAGAGGTTTTCTATGATCACGCCGTTGAGCCGGTCGATAATTATGGCGATGAACTGCTGCAAGCTCTTCAATCCGTAGCCCCAGCCAATGCGCGCAAAGACCCGACCTGCGCCTTGTTGACGCCTGGCCCCTTCAACAGCGCCTACTACGAGCACTCGTTTTTGGCAGACAAGCTGGGCGTTGAACTGGTTGAAGGCCGCGATCTGTTCGTCCGTGATGCGGTTCTCTACATGCGCACCACACTCGGCCCACAGCGTGTCGACGTAATTTACCGACGCATCGACGATGATTTTATTGATCCGCTGGTCTTCAACGCCGATTCTATGCTCGGCGTTCCAGGGCTAATGACGGCCTATCTGGCAGGCAATGTGACGCTGGCCAACGCTGTGGGCACTGGCATATCCGATGACAAGGCAATCTACACCTACATGCCGGAGCTAACGAAGTTCTTCTTGGGTGAAGAGCCAATGCTCAAAAATGTGCCCACCTGGCGCTGCCGCGAACCCGAAGCGCTTTCCTATGTGCTTGATAACCTTGCAGACTTGGTCGTCAAAGAGGTGGCTGGATCTGGTGGCTACGGCATGCTGGTCGGTCCAAAATCAACCAAAGATGAGGTAGAAATCTTCCGCGCGAAACTCAAAGCCAACCCTGATGATTTCATCGCCCAGCCAACGCTGGCGCTTTCCACCTGCCCGACCTTTATCGGCGAAGGCGTGGCCCCGCGTCACGTCGATCTGCGCCCCTTCGTGCTGTCTGGCACCAATGGCGTGAACATCATACCTGGCGGTCTAACCCGCGTGGCTTTGAAGGAGGGCTCGCTCGTCGTGAACTCCAGCCAAGGCGGCGGGACAAAAGACACCTGGGTTTTGGCGCGATAGGGAGGGACAGATCATGCTTTTAAGCCGCACAGCCGACAGTCTCTTCTGGACCGCCCGCTACATTGAACGCGCCGAAAACACCGCCCGCTTGCTGGAGGCTGCAACGCGCCTTTCCAATGTTGGCAGCAGCACCGAACAGGTTTCCAACGAATGGGAATCCGCCGTTCTGGCAACCGGCATGGAAGAGCTGTTCGAAGAACGCTATGGCGAAGCCAGTGCCCGCACGGTGGTGGATTTTCTAGCCTTCTCAGAGGCCAACCCCTCCTCCATTCGCTCCTGCCTGGAAGCCGCCCGTGCCAACGCGCGCTCAGTGCGCACCGCCATCACCATTGAAATGTGGGAAACCATCAACGCCGCCTGGCTGGAACTGAAGCGCTATCGCACGTTTGGCCAATCGCGCGGCGAGCTGATGGAGTTTCTGCGCTTTGTCAAACAGGTCGCGCTCAGTATCGATGGCATCGCCAACCGGACCATGCTGCGCACCGATGGGTTTTCGTTCTTTCAACTTGGCAGCGCTATTGAACGCGCCGACAACACCGCGCGCATCTTGGACGTGAAATATCACGTGCTTTTGCCCGCCGGTGACCGTGTTGGTGGTGGCCTAGACTATTTCCAATGGACGTCGATCTTGCGCTCTGTGTCTGCGCTCACGGCCTATCATTGGGTTTACCGAGAGAGCCTCAAACCCTGGCTAATCGCTGATCTGTTGATCTTGAACGAAAAAATGCCGCGCTCACTGGCAAGCTGTTATGGCAATGTCACCCGACATCTCGATAGCTTATCGAAAACCTATGGGCGGCAGGGCAAGGCCCAGCGTATGGCACGGTCCATCCACAGCGAGTTCCGCAACCGCGATATCGACACGATCTTCCACACCGGGCTGCACGAGTTTGTCGAAGATTTCATTGGCAAAAACAACAAGCTCGGCGGCACTATTGCCGAGCAATACCTGTTCTAGAGCGCCCTATTTCCAAGCCCCAAAGGCTGTTTCATGCGACTATCCATCCACCACACCGAAACGCTCACCTATGCAACGCCGAGCATGGGCACGATCCAAGTGCTGCGGCTCACACCGCGCGACCATACCGGACATTATGTGTGTGATTGGTCGGTGGATGTGGATGCCGATTGCAAGATCGAGAGCAACAAAGATGCCTTTGGCAACATCGTCACCAGCTTCTCATTGAACGGCCCGCTGGAAACCCTGACAATCAGCGCTGTTGGAGAGATTGAGACCGAAGAAACCCACGGTATTGTGCGCGGCGCAGCCGACAAGGTACCTCATGGCGTGTTTCTGCGGCCAAGTCATGCCGAAGGCGACGCGGCGCTGGTGCGCACAGCGATGAACGCGATTGCCGATGTTTCTGGCCCTGAACTCGCACAGATGCACGCCTTGATGGCAGTGCTGCATGCGGCGCGACCCGAAACAAGCCAGGAAGATGAACAGGCAGCCCATGAGCAGGCGCAAATGCAAGCGCAGGCACAAGCGCAGATGGGCAGTGATGATGATCAACAGCAACAGGTTGCAGGCTCTGAAGAGGATGCCCTCAACACATCCGCTGCCACGCGCCTGCGCGCCATGATGGACGAACGCAACATCGAAAGTGCCGCTGAGATCGCCGAAATCTTCTGCAACACCGCACGTCGCTTAGGATTACCCGCGCGATTGGTGTCAGGCTACCGCTGGCTAGGCGACGACAACACAAACAAGCAAGCACGCGACATCTGGGCGGAAGTGCATGTCGACGATCTGGGGTGGGTCGCGTTTGATCCCCATGAAGGCAACTGCCCCAGCGAAGACAGCGTGCGCGTGGCCATCGGGCTCGATCACCATGCAGTAGCAAGTGCAAGAGTTGGGCATTACGGCGGTATCAACGACTTTGAGCGCGAAACCAGCATTGCCGTGCGCCGCGTAGGGGGCTAACGCTAGTTCGTTGTGGCAACAACCGGCACGCATTTGCAGTGCTGATGACGGCATGAAGGACCTTCCCCTTGACCTATTGCGTTGGCCTGCTGGTCGAAGACGGCTTGGTGATGATCGCCGACACCCGCACCAATGCCGGGCTCGACAACATCGCCACCTTCCAAAAACTCTATCGTTTTGAGCAGCCGGGCGAGCGCAGCATCGCCATCGCAACATCCGGCAATCTGGCGGTTAGCCAAGCGGTGATGTCCATCATGACCGACGGCTTTGAGAACCCGCAAACCGGCATGTTGGAGACCATTTACGATCACCCCACCATGTTTCGCACCGCAAGCTACATTGGCCGCGCGATTGGCGAAGTGATGCGCATGAACAATGGCGGATCACAGGGCATGGGTATGGCCTTTGATGTCACCATGCTGGTGGGTGGGCAGGTGAAAGGCGGCAGGCTTCGCCTGTTCATGGTCTATTCGGCAGGCAATTTCATCGAAGCCACCGAGGACACGCCATACCTGCAAATTGGTGAGCACAAATATGGCAAGCCGATTCTCGATCGGGCCGTCACTTTCAAGACCGACCTGTCTGATGCGGTGAAAATTGGCTTGATCTCCATGGACTCAACCATGCGCTCCAACCTTGGTGTTGGCATGCCGATCGACCTTTGGGCGCTGCGCCGCAATGCCCTGCAAACATCGCTGACCACACGCATTGAGCAGGGCGAGCCTTACTTCCATGATTTGCGGGAAAGGTGGTCAGCTGCCCTTAGGTCAGCGCACCAATCTATCCCGACACCGCCCTATATTTGACATCGCGCATCACGCGAGCATTCTTTTATAAACACTTACTTCTAATATAAATTCTCAAAAAATGACTCTGCGTCAACCTTGATGGCCGCACGCCGCTCATCGCTCGTTCGCTCTAGCGAACGGTAGATCATACCCATGCGCGGATTGCTCTGAAGCTTGTCCGCATTGCGCATCACAAAGTCCCAATAAAGATAGTTGAACGGGCAAGCTTCCGGCCCATTCTTGACCTTCACCTTGTAGTGACAATTTTTGCAGTGATCACTCATTTTATCGATGTAAGCGCCTGACGCCGCGTAGGGCTTGGAGGCCATGATCCCACCATCAGCGTAGATCGCCATGCCATGGGTGTTTGGCAGCTCCACCCATTCATATGCATCGGCATACACAACCATATACCATTCATTGATCGCTTCCGGCGCAATCCCGGCAAGCAGCGCGAAATTACCGGTGATCATGAGCCGCTGGATGTGATGGGCGTAGGCGTGCTTTTTGGTGGTTGAGATCGCATCGGCAAGGCACGCCATCTTAGTGTCGCCGGTCCAGTAAAAGTCTGGCAAAGGCCGATCCGCTTCCAGGGCGTTCAAGGCCTTGTAGTCCGGCATTTTCAGCCAATAGAGCCCGCGCACATACTCTCGCCACCCGAGGATTTGTCGAATGAACCCCTCCACGGCGTTGAGCGGCACATCGCCTGCCTTGTAGGCAATCTCGGCCGCCTCGCAGACCTCGCTGGCGATCAGCAGTCCAGCATTCATCGCCGCCGAGATGGTTGAGTGGAACAAGAACGCCTCCCCCTCGGCCATCGCGTCTTGATAGTCGCCAAACTGCGGCAGGCACTTTTCAATGAAGTGTGCCAGGACCGCCTGCGCATCCTCGCGCGTCACCGGCATACCAAATGGCTCAAGGTCGCCAAAATTATCGGCAAAGCGGCCTTCCACCAACGCCAAAACCTCTTGCGTGATGGCATCTGGCGCAAGGCTCAGCCGATCCGGCAACACCGCATCTTTGGGCAGCTTGCGGCGGTTGTCCTTGTCAAAATTCCACTGCCCGCCTTCTGGTTTGTCGCCAGCCATCAGATAGCCGGTCTCGCGGCGCATCTCGCGGTAGAAAAACTCCATGCGCAGCTGCTTCTTGCCGTCAGCCCAGCGCTCAAAGCGACCAAGCGTTGCAAAGAAACGCGTGTCCTCACGCACAATCACTGGCACGTCCACACTGTCCTGCCAGCTATGGATCATCTCCATCACGCGATATTCGCCAGGCTCTGTAATGACAACGCGCTCAAAGGCGCCCTCGCCCAGCGCCCGTTCCAGTTCGCCGGTGAAACTGCCGCTGTTCTCTGCGTCATCCAGCTTCACATACCGCACCGGCTTGCCATCAGCCGCCAATGCCTCTGCAAAGTGCCGCATGGCGGAGAAAATGAAAGCAAGCTTCTTCTTGTGATGAGGCACATACTGCGCCTCTTCTATCACTTCGCACATCAGGATCGTGTCGCCCTCTTGCCAATCGGCCAGCGAGGACAGGCTCATGGAAAGCTGGTCACCAAGCACGAGGCGGAGCGTGGGCATGAAACACCTATGATTTGCGATGGCCTATGCACTGGCGATACCCGCACGAAGCCTTAGGTTAGTTCCCAACTAGGGCGCACGGAGCCAGTTCAACCCCAATGATCGAGCTTGTTTGGTTCAAACGCGATTTGCGTGCCACCGACCACGCGCCCTTAGCGATGGCCGCGAAGAACGGCCCTGTTCTGCCGCTTGCCGTGGTTGAATCAGATTATTGGAAACTGCCTGAAACCTCTTCGCGACATTATCTTTTTTGCCGCGAGAGCATTGATGATCTGCGAAAGCACGGCGTTCCGCTCTGTGTGAGGATCGGCGAGATCACTGCCATCCTTAAGGCACTGCACGATAGCCATGGCATCCGCCATCTTTGGTCACATGAAGAAACCGGCAACGCCTGGACCTATGAGCGCGACAAAGCTGTCGCGCGATGGTGCCAGGACAATGGCATCGGATGGACGCAAGCCCGCCAGTTCGGCGTGGTGCGCGGCTCAATCAACCGCGATCGATGGGCAAGGCAGTGGGAAGCCTTCATGGCAGAGCCACTCACCACATTGCCGAGCCAAATCGACTATGTCGATGCGGCCAGCGATCCCATGCCGGCCCCCGAGACCTTAGGCCTAACCGATGATCCTTGCCCGCAGCGCCAGAAGGGTGGCCGCGCCGAAGGTCTCGCGCTTCTGGACAGTTTTCTCAGCTCAGGCAGGGCGCGCCACTATCAGCGCGCCATGTCGAGCCCGCTTAGCGCCGCTGAGGCGTGCTCACGGCTTTCCCCCCACCTTGCCTATGGCACGCTGTCGATGCGCGAGGTCGTGCAGCGCGCCTACAGCGAACTGAGTGGGTTGAAGACCATTCCACAGGAGCATCAGTCGATTCCATCGCGCGGCCTGAACGCCTTCATTGCGCGGCTGCATTGGCATTGCCATTTTATCCAAAAGCTTGAAAGCGAACCGGAAATGGAGTGGCGCGATCTGCACCCGGCCTTCCGCGGCGCCCGCACCCAAGGCTTTGGTGACCCGCTTTTTGAAGCCTGGGCCACCGGCAACACCGGGTTCCCGTTTGTCGATGCGTGCATGCGTTCGCTGATCGCCACGGGTTGGATCAACTTTCGCATGCGCGCCATGTTGGTGGCGTTCGCCAGCTATCATCTTTGGCTTGATTGGCGCGCCACGGGCACCCGTCTGGCGCAGCTTTTCACCGACTATGAACCCGGCATTCATTGGCCGCAGGTGCAAATGCAATCAGGCTCCACCGCGATCAACACACCGCGGCTCTACAACCCAGTCAAGCAAAGCCACGACCAAGATCCAGACGGGATTTTTATCAAGCAATGGGTGCCCGAACTGAAGAGCCTCTCAGGTCGTGCCTTGCATGAACCGTGGACGCTGTCACCATTGGAAGCGCGCGAGCAGGGCTTTGTTCTCGATGAGGCCTATCCCGCCCCGATCATCGACCATGTTGCGGCAGCGCGCACAGCCCGTGAGCGTCTCACCCGCATCCGCGCCAGCGATGGGTTTTACGAGCATCAACGCGCCATCTATCTCAAACATGGCTCACGCAAATCCTCCCGCCACACGCCAAAACAAGGCCGTGCTTGGGTGAAGAAAAAACCTGCAGATCAGTTGGAGCTCGACCTTTAGCTATGGCCAAGATGCGCAAAAAGGCCGACCTGCCCACCAAAACCTGTCCCGTCTGCCAAAAACCTTTTGCATGGCGCAAAAAGTGGGCGCGCGACTGGGACAGCGTTGTCTACTGCTCAAAGCGTTGCTGTGCAGCGGCCAAGAGTGAGGCTTCATCGCAGAGCGGACCCATTTCTGGTTGAACATGCAAACGCATGCAACCATTTTTAGGTTTTCTCAATCCCCAGAGAGTACACTCTTGTCTTCGTAGCCATGCGTGGCAGGAGAAGAGCGTATGTATCTGTTTCGCCTCACTTATTACAGCAGAAACGCCATAAAAGACCTTGGCTTGCCAGTTGGCGTCGAAGTGAAAAAGATCATGCAACAGTCAAGCGTGAACAATCCGGCTGCTGGAATCACAGGCGCCTTGGTTTTTAACGACCACTATTTCGCGCAAGTCCTTGAAGGTGATCGCAAAGCGGTAACGCAGGCGTTTTGCAAAATTGCCGGTGACGAGCGCCACTCTGAAATCGTCATTCTGGAGGCCAAACCGGTCAGTGACCGCTTGTTTGATGGCTGGGCGATGGCCTATGCAGGCCATTCACCCGAAATCGATAGATTGTACTTGAAATATGGCACAGCCATTGGCTTCGCACCGGCGAAGATGACCGCCGATGCCTTTGTCAGCTTGGTCTACGATCTGGTGGAGTCTGGATCACGCATTGCAAAAACCCCGTTGGTCGAAGACATCGACCAACCGGCCGCACCACTGGCGAAAAGCGCTTAGGCGGCAGCACCACAAACTTGACCTTCACGGGCGCTCTTGCGGCATCACGACACTGCAACAGCGCGTGAAGTGGGGTTTCAACACACCCTGGCTTGCGTCATATCAGGGTGACTGTTGAGCCCTGTTGGTATGGCCATGGCCCAGCACAACGCAACACAAGGCCGTTAAACGCATGATTGGCGAACTGACATTTGCAGCTGTTTTTCTCGCAGGGGTGATTTCTTTCCTCTCCCCTTGCGTGCTGCCGCTCGTTCCAGCCTATCTCACCTACATGACCGGCGCATCGCTGGAAGAACTCGCTGACGACGAACGCAGCGCCAAGCTTTCCCGATTTTTGCTGATCCAGTCTGTGGCGTTTGTTGTGGGTATTGTGATGGTGTTTGTGTTGCTCGGCGCAACAGCAACCCAGATAAGCCTCCTTCTGAGACAGTATTCTTCGGTTTTGTCGATTGTCGCAGGCATCGCTATCATCATTATGGGCCTGCATTTCCTCGGCGTTTTCCGTTGGTCACTGCTCTATCGCCAAGCCAAGATGGAAGGGCCGAAATCAACCTCAGGCCCAGGCGGAGCGCTGGCCATGGGCCTCGCTTTCGGTTTTGCCTGGACACCATGCATCGGCCCCATTTTGGGCGCTGTGCTTGCGGTGGCCGCCAGTCGCGAAACGGTAGGTCAAGGCGCTGGGCTGTTGCTGGTCTACGCGCTGGGCATGGGTTTGCCGTTTATCTTGTCGGCACTGGCTGTTGGGCCATTCACGCGGTTCTTGGGAAAGTTCCGCCACCACATGCAGACGATGGAGCGGGCAACCGGTGCCCTCTTGGTGGCAACAGGCATGGCTTTCTTGCTGGGCTGGCACACGATTTTGGCCAACTGGATGCTCGATCGCTTTCCCGGCCTCGTTGCGCTCACCTGATTGAAGTCTAACCTTCTTCAGGCACGCCGCCGTCAAAAGGCCAAATCAGCTCATCACGCCACTGCCATAGCTGGAACGACGGCACATTGGCATCGCCGAGCCTATCGAAGCGGATCGGACCAAGAACTGTCTCAAACGGCTCTCCATCGCCCTCGACAAGCTGCATCGCAACTTGGGTTGCGGCCATGGACGGTAAAATAAGCCCGGCCATAGAGCCCAGCTCGTCCCCCTCCAGCTCGGCCAAAGTCTCCTCGTCGACCAAAGAGCGCCAAGGCGTCGGTCGCGCGAACACAACGCCTTCGACGCCATCGGCGGCCATCAAGCGAAACTCTGAGGTCATGACGCTATCGCCTGCCAGCACCGGCACGTCGGCCAAGCTTCGATGCAACTGATCGGCGAGTAAAGCGCTATCGGCCTGACCGGCAAGCACGATCACCAGCCCTGCACCTTCCGCTTGCGCCAGCGAAGCAAGCTCTGCCAGATCATCGTCCGGCGCAAACGCCTGGTAAAGCGCCAGCGTCACACCCCCGTCACCCAGCGCCTCCTCAACACCTTCAGCCAGCGTGCGGCCATAGTTTCCATCTGTGTAAAACAGCACAAGCGGGCGATTGCGCGCTGGTCCACCGATCAAGCCATCGAGCGAACCATTGAGAATGGCATCGGCAAGATAACGCGCCTGATCATCATCGCGACCGCTCAGGCGATACACCGGCCCGTCAGCCTCATCGGTGAAGCTCTGGTAACGCACACCGCTGGAAACAAAGGGAATGTCGGCAAATGCAAAAACGTTGCGCGCTGAGACGGCTGGACGCCAACAGACACCGCCCACCACCACATCAACTTGCGCGCCAACCAGCTGGTTGGCGGCATCGCGCCCGCGCTCCTCATCGCATCCATCATCAACAGCCGTGACAATGATGCTTGATGCATCGGAGAGGCCTTCCAGAGCCAATTGCACGCCCTGTTCCACCTGACGGCCCAAAACCTCAAAAGGACCGGACAGCGGCGCAAGAACACCGATATGGAGCGCGTCTGGCGCGCCAGTCCGATCCTGAGCGTTGGAGGGCGCTGCGATGAACCCAGCCAATGAAAGAAAGGCCGTTCCGAGCAACAGAGGCTTTACTTCGCGCATGGAATCCCTTGGGTTGAACGCAGACGTCATCAATTTAGACCCGCAAGCGTTCTCGCCCGCAAGGCCCCTGCGCCGGTGTCACACCGCCAACGTGCCACAAAACAAGGAAAACGTGCCATGTGGCATAAGGGAAAGACAAACGGCCCGGCTGATATCGCAGGTGTAAACGTTGGCCATGCAAGCGATCACAACGCCAAAACTGGCACCAGCGTGGTGGTGTTTGAAACGCCCGCAACCGCCAGTGTTTGCGTGCTTGGACAAGCGCCTGGCACCCGTGAGACGGAACTTCTCGATCCCAGCCGTACGGTTGGGCAGATTGATGCCCTGGTTCTGTCAGGTGGGTCTGCCTTTGGGTTGTCGGCAGCCGAGCCAGTGATGGCGGAGCTTGCCAAGGCAGGACGTGGCTTCCAAGCAGGACCGGCCCGCGTGCCGATTGTTCCAGCGGCCATTCTGTTTGATTTGGCTAACAACGGCAAAAAACCTGATGATCTGATAGCACTCTATCGCGAACTGGGCAGCACAGCGTTCGAAACGGCGAATACGAACCCGCAAATAGGCGCCATTGGCGCGGGCACTGGCGCCACAACGGGCGCAGGCAAAGGTGGATTTGGTACAGCATCCAGCGTGTTTGATGATGGCGCACCAGAACCATTGCGCGGGCGCACAGTCGCCGCTCTTGTCGCGGTCAATGCCATCGGCAGTCCCTACCTTGGCGATGGCCCGCATTTCCGCGCGGCCTCATTTGAGTTGGACGCGGAGTTTGGCGGCTTAGGCATAGCGGACACGCATCCAGATCCAACCCCGCGCATGAAAACGCTGACGAAGCCCGGTCAGAACACGACCATTGGCGCGATCATCACCGACATCGCTCTCAACAAGCTTGCCTGCCATAGCCTTGCCATCGCCGGGCAAGACGGCATCGCCAACGCTATCTATCCGGCCCACACCAGCCTGGACGGTGACTTGGTGTTTGCCGCTTCGGTCAACAACAGTTTTGCCATGGAAGACCCAGCTTTGCTGGCGCTTGTCCAGGCCTGCGCCACTGCGACCATGGCGCGCGCGATTGCTCGGGGTGTCTACGCAGCCACGCACCCTTCCCAAGGGTGACCAAAGGGGCGTAAAGCGCCCCCATGCATGTTCTCCTCGCTCCGCTGACTTTTTTGGGCCGCCACGGCACGCTCGCCATCGCTCTAAGCCTGCTGGTGGGCACCGCCCTGCCCTTTTTGTCGGCGATCATGCGGCCTTTTCTTGATGAGGCGATTCTCACGCTGCTCACGCTTGCGTTTCTGCGCATCGGGTTTCGCGCGGTGGGACGAGAGTTCAAGTCGCCGCTGCCCGTCATCATCGCCACCATCGTCGCGATGTTGGTGATGCCTGCGCTGGCGTTCTGGATTGCACAGGCTTTTGGGTTCGACGAGTCACATCCCGGGCTTTATCTGGCGCTTTTCATTGCGCTGGCCGTTCCGCCGATCACCGCAGTGCCCGTTTTTGCCAGTCTCCTGCGCCTGCCTGGAGCGATAGCGCTGGCTTTTCTTATCCTGTGCATGGCTGCGACTCCTTTCATCGCAACCCTGCACGCACACCTTTTCTTCTCCGCCGAAGCGCTGCCCTTTGACGGTATGACAATTGGCCTGCGCCTAGCAGGCTTTATGGCGGGCGCGATCGTGCTGGCCACGATTATCAAGCGGCTCATCGGCCAAGACCGATTGGAGCGCAACCAAACAACCCTTGATGGCATCAACGTGCTGGTCATGCTGGTGTTTGCCATTGCCGTTATGGACGGGTTTGGGCCTGCCATTCTTGCCTCGCCGGGATTGGTTGCGAGCCTTTTTGTGGCGACCTTTGCGCTTGCCAGCGCACAAATGGCCGTGATGCGTGCGGCGCTGTTTTTTCTGCCTGCCGATCAAGCCATGTCCATCGCGTTTGCAACCGGCCTGCGCAATATGGGGCTGATGGTGGCGGCCTTCGGGTTGGTGATACCTGAAACCACTTGGCTTTGGTTTGCCGTTGGCCAGTTCCCGATCTATTTCATGCCCTGGTTCATCGAGCTTGCCCGCCGCAGCAGCCGATCCACACAGCTTAGCCCCTAGCACCTCTTGACCCTTGCGGAGCTATGGCGCACTCGAACAGCATGACCGATCTCATCATAGCCCCGTCCATTCTCGCCTCTGATTTCTCGCGCCTGCGCGATGAAGTGAAGGCCATCGATCAAGCCGGATGCGACTGGGTGCATTTGGACGTTATGGACGGCCACTTCGTGCCCAATATCAGTTTTGGTCCGGCCATCGTCGAGGCTATTCGGCCTCATACCGACAAAGTGCTGGACGTGCATTTGATGATCGCACCATGCGACCCGTATATCGATGCCTTTGCAGATGCTGGCGCCGACATCATCACCGTGCACGCTGAAGCTGGCCCGCACCTGCACCGCTCGCTGATGGCCATCAAAGCGCTCGGCAAGAAAGCTGGCGTCTCTTTGAACCCCGGCACACCGGCCAGCACCATCGCTGAAGTCATGGATTTGCTCGATCTGGTTCTGGTGATGACCGTGAACCCAGGTTTTGGCGGTCAGAGCTTTATCGCAAGCCAAGTGACAAAGATCGCTGAGATCAAAACCATGATCGGTGACCGCGATATCGTGCTGGAGGTTGATGGCGGCATCACACCGCAAACCGCACCCGGCGTGGTTGAGGCAGGCGCCAATGCGCTTGTGGCAGGCTCGTCTGTCTTCAAGGGTGGAACGCCTGATGATCCGAGCCATTATCAAGGTGCTATGAACGCCATCCGCACCGCAGCCGCCAACTAAGGACACCCCCTATGATACCTCGCTATGCGCGCCAACCGATGGTCGATATCTGGTCACCAGAAACAAAATTCCGCATCTGGTTTGAGATCGAAGCCCATGCATGCGACGCGCAGGCAGAGCTTGGCGTTATCCCGAAAGAAGCGGCAGAGGCGGTGTGGGCACGCGGCGGAAACGCTACCTTCGACATTGATCGCATTGATGAAATTGAGCGCGAAACCAAGCATGATGTGATCGCGTTCCTCACCCATTTGGCCGAAATTGTCGGGCCGGAAGCGCGCCTGGTGCATCAGGGCATGACTTCATCCGATGTTTTGGACACATGCCTCGCGGTGCAGCTCACCCGTGCTGCTGACATTCTGCTGGACGATATGGACGGCCTGCTGGCAGCGCTTAAAAAGCGCGCGCAAGAGCACAAGATGACCGTCTGCATTGGTCGATCGCACGGCATCCACGCAGAGCCGGTGACCTTTGGCTTAAAACTGGCGCAGGCCTATGCAGAATTTGACCGCTGCAAGGACCGCCTGCTTGCCGCCCGTGCCGATATCGCCACATGTGCGCTGTCTGGCGCGGTTGGCACCTTTGCAAACATCGACCCAGCCGTCGAAGCCCACGTGGCCGAGAAAATGGGCCTGACACCGGAGCCAATTTCCACTCAGGTGATCCCGCGCGATCGGCACGCCATGTTCTTTGCCACACTGGGTGTGATCGCCTCCTCAGTCGAACGGCTGGCAACAGAAATCCGTCATCTCCAGCGCACTGAAGTGCTTGAAGTGGAGGAGTATTTCTCGCCAGGCCAAAAAGGCTCCTCGGCCATGCCACACAAGCGCAATCCGGTGCTGACGGAAAATCTCACCGGTTTGGCCCGCATGGTGCGCAGCTACGCGATGCCCGCCATGGAAAATGTGGCGCTCTGGCATGAACGCGACATCTCGCATTCCTCAGTCGAACGGTATGTCGGCCCAGATGCGACGATCACGCTTGATTTTGCTTTGGCACGGCTCACCGGCGTCATCGACAAACTGCTGGTCTATCCAGACCGCATGGAAGCCAACATGAACAAGCTGGGCGGGCTTATGCACTCGCAGCGCGTGCTACTGGCGCTCACCCAAGCCGGTGTCAGCCGCGAAGATGCCTATCGTCTGGTTCAGCGCAACGCGATGAATGTCTGGCACGAAGGTGCTGACTTTTTTGATGAACTGACCGGCGATGAAGAGGTCATGGCCAACTTATCGCGCGATGCACTGGAAGACCTCTTTGATCTTGGCTACCACACCAAACATGTCGACACCATTTTCACGCGCGTTTTCAAGGACTAAACCCCATGGCCATCTCAGATATCGATGTTCTGGTTCTGCCTGGCTGGAAGGGCGGCGATGAGAGCTATTGGTACGCTGGCTGGGTGGAAAAACTGCCCAATGCACGCCGCGTTGAACAAAAAGACTTCGAAACGCCAACCTTGTCGGATTGGACCAGTGAGGTCGAAGAGCAGATCCTGTTAAGCGAGCGCCCGGTGGCGCTGGTTGGCCATTCACTAGGCGCGCTTACCATCGCCCATATGTCAGAAGACCTCGCAAAACTGCCGGTGATTGCCGCCTACTTGGTCACCCCACCGGAGCTGGACGGCAAAAGCACCATTGGCCCGATGCTCACTGGTTTTGAACCGCTACCAACCGCGCCACTGCCAGTTCCATCGTTCCTCGTGGCCAGCCGCACCGACCCTTACTCGCGCTACGAATTTGCCGAATCATGCGCCAATGCCTGGGGCTCGGAGCTGATTGATGCGGGCGATGCAGGCCATATCAATCCTGATTCGGGCCACGGCCCGTGGCCCGAAGGCCTGTTGCGTTTTGGTGTCTTGTTAAAGCGCGCGCGGGCAACAAGCTAGCCGCGCTGCCACAATTGGGCCCTGCAACGAACAAGCAAGGGCTAAAAATCTGCCCGATTGTTCAAATCTGATCGAACTGTTTTAGCGGGCTGAAAGAGCCGGTGCTCTAATGTCCTGCTAAGCCGGTCAGACGGCTTGAACAATGAGACCTCACAAATCATCATACAGACTTGTTTTTGGCGCCCAGCATCTCCCCCGCTGGGCGCCCTTTTTCTTTGATATATCAGACCTTTACGAAGCTTCTGATCCAACAGCTGCTGCCGCTTTGAGCGCTATGGCATCCGAACCGACGGCTGCAAAGGTGAAGCCTCGGGCGAAGAAGGCTTTGGCCTTATCCGCATCAAAGGCATAGACACCAGCAATCTTACCGGCTGCTTTGGCACGGCCACCAATATCAGCAGACGCCTCCAGAACATGCGGCGCCGTTGCCTCAATGTGCGCGCCTTCTGCCAACGTGATCGAAAGGTCCGATGGGCCGACAAAAATGCCGTCTATGCCAGGCACAGCCAGGATGGCATCCAAGTTTTCCCGCGCTTCCACCGTCTCAATCATCGCAATAGCCAGCACCAAATCATTGCTGGCGGCCAGATAGTCGCCTTGGGAGGCGCCAAAAAGATCAAGCGCCAGCGACGGACCCCAAGAGCGACCACCAACGGGTGGATACTTTGTGGCAGCCACCAGCGCTTGCGCGTCGGCCACGGTGTTGATCATGGGTGCAATGACAAACTGCGCACCAGCATCCAGCGCGCGAGAGGCAAGGTCGAACCGCCCCACGGGGATACGCAACCCTGGCGCTGATCCGGCCTGATGCACGGCCTGCATAGAGGCAAACATCGAGGTTTCATCATGAAAACCATGTTGCAGATCAACGCACACAGCTTCAAAGCCGCCACGCGCCAAGGCGCCTGCGTTCATCGGGGCTGGAAATGAGCTCCAACCCATCGGAACGGTTTTGCCGTCGCGCATTGCAGCGGCAAATGCGACACCTTTATCGAGAGAGGAAGACAAACGCCTAGCCCTTGGTCTGGATCTCTTGGATCGCCTTGTCCATCAGGTCGGCCATCTCGCGGCGCAACTGATGTTCAGACACATCAATGTTCTTGTCCTCAAAGTCAGCTTTGACTTTGCGATAGACATCTTCATCGCCCGGCTCTTCAAAATCGGCCAGAACGACAGATTTGGCATACGCTTCAGCGGCATCGCCAGACAGGCCAAGCTTGTCAGCCGCCCAGGCACCCAGCGCCTTGTTGCGGCGGGCTTCGGCTTTGAAACGCAATTCTTCATCGTGCGCGAACTTGTTCTCAAAACCTTCTTGGCGTTTGTCGAATGTGGACATTGTGATTTCTCCTCAAAGTGCACCGGGCAACGGCATGTCGCTTACATGACCGTTTAGATGGGGTGCCGCAAACAATCCCCCAAGCCCATAGCCAGCGCACTGTCTCAAATCAATGACCATAAAGAGCTTAGGAGAAGCCCGTGCATAGCCGCGCAATCTGTTTGCGAAGCGCCCCCTGCTTGGCGTAGGTTCGCGCCACACAAAAGATTCTTTGGCCTGCCATAGCGTTGTGGCCATTCCCACCTCTTACAAAAGGCATTTGTATGAGCCGTCGCCGCAAGATTTATGAGGGCAAAGCCAAGACGCTTTATGAGGGCCCTGAGCCCGGCACGCTGGTTCAGCACTTCAAAGATGACACCACCGCGAACAATGCTGAAAAGCACGAGGTGATCGACGGTAAGGGCGTCATCAACAATCGGATTTCCGAATACATTTTCGATCAGTTGAACGCGATGGGCATCGGCACCCATTTCATCAAGCGCATGAACATGCGTGAGCAACTGATCCGCGAAGTGGAAATTATCCCGGTAGAGGTGGTGGTCCGCAATGTTGCTGCGGGTTCTCTGGCCAAACGACTGGGTCTGGATGAAGGCACCGCATTGCCTAGGTCTATCGTTGAATTTTATTACAAGAACGATGCTCTGGGCGACCCGATGGTGTCGGATGAGCACATTACGGCTTTTGGCTGGGCCAATCCGCAAGAGATCGATGAGATGATGGCGATTGCCATTCGTGTGAACGATTTCCTCACCGGGCTTTTCCTCGGCGCTGGCATCAAGCTTGTTGATTTCAAGATCGAGTGCGGACGGCTTTGGGAAAACGAACTGATGCGCATCGTTGTGGCTGACGAGATATCGCCGGATTCCTGCCGCCTGTGGGACAACAAGACCGGCGAGAAGCTCGACAAAGATCGTTTCCGCCGTGATCTGGGCGGCATGCTCGACGCCTATCAGGAAGTGGCGCGCCGTCTTGGCGTTCTCAACGAAAACGATCCGGTGCCGACCGGCGGACCAAGACTGGTGAAGGGCTGAAATGCCGCATTTTTCTGCTCGCATCATCATCACGCTGAAAAACGGCGTGCTTGATCCACAAGGCAAAGCAAGCGCTGGCGCGCTGTCTGGTCTTGGCTTTGGAGGCGTAGAAAGCGTACGCCAAGGCAAGGTAATGGATGTGGAGCTTTCTGCATCTGATGAGGCCACTGCACGTGCTGATCTGTCTGCCATGTGCGAAAAACTGCTCGCCAACACGGTGATTGAAGACTTTGAGATCGCCACCCTCGCCGAACGACAGATAGCCTAATCGATGGCAGTCTCGGTCATCCAATTCCCAGGTTCCAATCGCGATCAGGACATGCTGGACGCGATGGCACACACCACCGGCAAAACGCCACACGACGTCTGGCACGCTGATACCGCGCTGCCAGCTGACACGCAGGCCATCGTGCTGCCTGGCGGCTTTTCTTATGGTGACTATCTGCGCTGCGGCGCCATTGCCGCCCGCGCGCCGATCATGGCCGAGGTCATCAAAGCAGCCGAACGAGGCATACCAGTGCTTGGCGTGTGCAACGGCTTTCAGATTCTCATTGAGGCAGGCCTTTTGCCAGGCGCCCTGATGCGCAATGCCAGTCTGCGTTTCGTTTGCAAGTCGGTTGATCTGAAGGTTGAAAGCACGCGCTCAACGTTCCTATCAGGTTTTGAAACGGGCGATGTTTGGTGCTGCCCGGTTGCGCATGGTGACGGCAATTATGTTTGTACCCCAGACATGCTGAAAAGCCTGCAAGATGATGATTGCATCGCGGTCACCTACGCCAACAATTCCAATCCAAACGGCTCGATCGCCGATATCGCTGGCATAAGCAACAAGGTGGGCAATGTGCTTGGCATGATGCCGCATCCAGAAAACATCGCCCTGCCCCACCAGCCGAGCCAGACCGGCGCCAAACTGTTTGAAGGACTGCTGAACCTTGCTGCGTAAAGCGCTTTTTGGCCTTGCCGCCACCGCCCTGCTTGCCGGGTGCATGAGCATCGACCTACCGGAGGGTTCATACGCTGCGCGCGGCGGCCTTGGTTCTGCGTCTGAACGGATGGCAGACCGCATCCGCGAATGCTGGTTCCAATCAGGCGATGAAGCTTTTGCTGCCTATCGCCAGGAAACCGAAATCACATCGCTGTCGGGCCAACCACGCATCTTGCTGGTGAACCGCGATGATCGTGGTGGCCTGCCGCAGCTCGTCGTGACCATGCGAACCATTTCAGGAGCTGGCACGGTGGTGTCGTCCTTCGGACCGCTGACCGAAACGCCACTGGTGAACCGCATCAACGCTGATCTATCACGCTGGGCTCGTGGAAGCCGCACCTGTGGAGCTGCCGCCTAATGCTCAATCCTGATATCGCGATCACCGGTGAGATGATCGCCGCACATGGCCTGACCGACGACGAATACGCCCACTTCAAAAGCCTGATCGGCAACCGCGAGCCAACCTTCACCGAGCTTGGCATCGTCTCGGCCATGTGGAACGAGCACTGCTCGTACAAAAGCTCCAAAAAGTGGCTGAAAACCCTGCCAACCGAAGGCCCCCGTGTGATCGAAGGCCCAGGTGAAAACGCCGGTGTCGTCGATATCGGTGATGGCGAGGCGGTGGTTTTCAAGATGGAAAGCCACAATCATCCTTCCTACATCGAGCCCTATCAGGGCGCCGCGACCGGCGTAGGCGGGATTCTTCGCGATGTGTTCACCATGGGCGCACGGCCTGTGGCGGCCATGAACGCGCTGCGCTTTGGTGAACCCGATCATCCCAAAACCCGGCACTTGGTTTCCGGCGTGGTGGCCGGTGTTGGCGGCTATGGCAACGCGTTCGGCGTGCCGACGGTGGGCGGCGAAGTGGAGTTCCACGCCCGCTACAATGGCAACTGTCTGGTGAACGCCTTTGCGGCAGGCATTGCCAAGACCGATGGCATTTTCACCTCACGGTCTGAAGGCGTTGGCCTACCGGTTGTCTATCTTGGCGCAAAAACTGGCCGCGACGGCGTCGGTGGCGCAACCATGGCTTCGGCAGAGTTCGACGATTCCATTGAGGAAAAACGCCCCACGGTACAGGTCGGCGACCCGTTCACAGAAAAATGCCTACTCGAAGCCTGCTTGGAATTGATGGCCACCGGCGCGGTGATCGCGATCCAGGATATGGGCGCGGCGGGCCTCACATGCTCAGCGGTCGAGATGGGCGCGAAGGGCAATCTCGGCATCCATCTTGACCTCGACAAAGTGCCATGCCGCGAAACCAACATGTCGGCGTACGAAATGATGCTGTCAGAGAGCCAAGAGCGCATGCTCATGGTGCTGCGGCCCGAAAAGCATGCCGAAGCCGAAGCAGTCTTCGTCAAATGGGGCTTGGATTTCGCCGTTGTTGGCAAGACCACCGATACCGTGCGCTTTGAAATTGTCCACGAAGGCACCAAAGTTGCCGACCTGCCGATCAAAGAGCTGGGCGATGAAGCGCCAGAATATGATCGGCCTTGGGTGCCACCCGTCCCACCCAAACCCTTGGAAGATAAAGGCTTTGATGGCGATGTGGCCGATGGCTTGCTAACTTTGCTTGCCTCCCCCAATGGCGCGTCCAAGCGCTGGATCTACGAACAATATGACACGCTGGTACGTGGCCAAACACTGGCAACACCCGGCGGTGATGCGGGCATCGTGCAGGTCAACGATGCCGGCAAGGCACTGGCTTTCTCCGCCGATGTGACCCCTCGCTATGTCGAAGCTGACCCATTTGAGGGCGCCAAACAGGCTGTTGCCGAAGTATGGCGCAACCTGACGGCCGTTGGCGCAACGCCGCTCGCTGTGACCGACAATCTCAATTTTGGAAATCCCGAGCGCCCAGAAATCATGGGCGGTTTCGTCGCCGCCATCAAAGGACTTGGCGAGGCCTGCCGGGCCCTCGATTTCCCTATCGTGTCCGGCAATGTCTCGCTTTACAACGAAACCAATGGCGTTGGCATTCTGCCAACACCGGCCATCGCAGGTGTTGGGCTGCTGGACGCTGGCGCACGCCGCTCGGGCATTGCCTTTGCCAGCGAAGATGAAGCCATTCTGCTCCTCGGTGGGCCAGAGAGCTGGGGCAGTCATCTCGGCCAGTCAGCCTATCTGCGTGATGTGCTTGGCCGCGAAGAGGGCGCACCGCCACCGGTTGATCTGTTTGAAGAAAAGCGCACTGGCGATTTTGTGCGCGGCCTCATCCAAGAAGGCGTCGCAACCGCTGCGCACGACCTTTCCGATGGTGGGCTGGCCGTTGGCCTTGCCGATATGGCGCTGGCCTCAAACATTGGCGCCACAATCGACACTGCCGATCCCCCCATCTCCGCCTTTTTTGGTGAGGATCAAGCACGCTACCTCCTGACCGTACCGCACGATGGCGCAAAAGAGATTTTGGCGCGTGCCAGCGCGCTGGGTATTTCCGCAGCTCAAATCGGGTCGACTGGCGGGAAAGAATTGAAACTGGGACAGAGCCGGGCCATATCTATAGATGACCTGCGCACCGCACATGAAGGCTGGTTGCCAAACTTCATGAACGCCACCGCAACCTGATCAACAAAGGGCCCGCGCCACATGCCGATGAATGCCGCTGACATCGAAAAGATGATCCTTGACGCTTTGCCCGACGCGCATGTGGAAATTCGTGATCTGGCCGGTGATGGCGACCATTATGCTGCGGTTGTCGTGTCTGAGGCTTTCCGTGGAAAGTCCCGTGTGCAGCAGCACCAAATGGTTTATGATGCACTCAAAGGGAATATGGGCGGCGTGTTGCATGCCCTTGCCCTGCAAACCTCCGCGCCCACAACTGACGCCTGAAAGGCGACCGATAACACGTTGAAGGATTCAACCATGACCGACGCCGCCACAACCATCGATAATGCCGTGAAATCCAATGATGTCGTGCTCTTCATGAAAGGAACCAAGCAGTTTCCGCAGTGCGGTTTCTCTGGCCAGGTCGTGCAGATTCTCGATTATGTCGGTGCCGACTACCAGGACGTGAACGTGCTGGAAGACATGGGTGTGCGTGAAGGCATCAAGGAATACTCCAACTGGCCAACCATCCCGCAGCTCTACATCAAAGGTGAGTTTGTCGGCGGCTGCGATATCATCCGCGAGATGTTCCAGGCCGGTGAGTTGCAGCAGATGATGACCGACAATGGCATCGCGGTGAAGAACGCCGAAAGCGCCTAAACCTTGGCTGACATTCCACCCTTCAAGGGCATGGGCAAAAAGGCCCTACCCTTTTTGAAGGCACTCGGCTTTCACCAAGACAGGGACTGGTTCAAGGAAAACAATGCGCTCTATGAGAGCGATGTGAAGGTCCCGCTTGGCGATTTGATCGAACATGTGTCAGCACGCATGGAGGCAGAAGGCCTGCCACTACGCGGCACGCGCAAGACCTCGCTTTACCGCGTCAATCGCGATGTGCGGTTTTCCAAAAACAAAGATCCTTACAACACCCATTGCTCGGCCCTGCTCACGCGCACCGGTACCAAGAAGGATCAGGGCTTTGCCTATGTGCACATGTCCAATGAGCGCTCGTTCATCGCCACCGGCTTCTATGGGCTGACCAGCGCTGAACTTGCGGCCATGCGCCTGGCGATTCTTAACAAAGCTCCAAAGCTTCAGGCAATGCTGGCCGCCTTTAAAAAAGATGGCCTCGAGTTCGACTTTTCCGAAAGCTTAAAACGCAATCCACGCGGCTTTGAAAAACTGGATGATGAAGCGCTGCAAAAGCTGGTGCGCCTGAAACACCACACTTTTGTGCGTGAGATCGACAACAAGACCATCACCACGCCCAAAATTGCCGATGCGCTGATCGCACTCACCCACACCACGATGCCGTTTTTGGAGTTCGGTTGGGCGGCGATTGATCCGGTGCGCGAAGAAGAAGCTCTCAAAAACGCAACCTAAGCCAAAGCCTTCCCAACCATGTCTGATCTTTCCAACTGGCAGGGCTGCGAGCCCCCACGTCCGCAGCGCCTTGAAGGGCGCACCGTCGTGCTTGAGGCCTTCAATGCAGATACGCATGCCCATGATCTTTGGCAGGCTCTGGGCGGAGATATGAGTGCCAATGAGCGCATTCGCTTCTTCCCCGACGCGCCCTATCGTGATGCAGACCATTTCGGGCAATCCTATCAAGCCAAACAGGGGGAATGGCACTCGATGGTGATGCGCGATGCGCAGTGGAACATCGTGCGTGGCATGGCGAGTTACATGCGTCTTCGTCCAGAACACGGCTCGGTCGAAATCGGCGCTGTGGCCCATGGTGAAGCCATGGCGCGCTCGCCCCTAGCCACAGAGGCGCATTACCTGCTTATGCGTCATGTTTTCGAAGACCTGAGTTATCGCCGCTACGAGTGGAAGCTCAATGACAACAATGCGCCATCCCACAAAGCCGCTGTTCGCCTCGGCTTCACCTTCGAAGGCACATTTCGTCAGGATATGGTCGTTCACGGCGTCAATCGCGACACGGCCTGGTATTCTATGCTTGATTCTGAATGGCCAAATCGCAAAGCGGCGCTGGAAGCTTGGCTCGCCCCCAGCAATTTCACCGAGGACGGCCAGCAAATCCAAAAACTGGAAGCCTTACGACCAACGTAGGGTCGGGACCCTAGTTCTGATAGGTCTTGATGCTTTCCGCTGAGGCCAAAATGGCATCGCGCGCTGGGATAAAGTCAACGCCCAGCACGTCCTTGGCCCGCTGATTGGAAATGTATTTGGGCACGCCCAACTGCGGGATGATGGTTTTGATGTCGCTATCGAACAGCGCCATCATCTTGATCATAAAGTCTGGCGCTTCCCTGGCCTTGATGCCGCGATCCGGATAAGCCTGCTTCATGGTCTCGGCCATGTCTTTCATCCACTGAAAGCTTTCACTGGCAAGGATGCGTTGCCCCTCGCTCTGCGGCGTCGAAAGCGCCTTCACATGCATCGCCGCCACATCGCGCACATCCACCATAGGGATGCCGAAGCGTGGCTGCATGGGATCCTTGCCGGAGAAGATACGCTCAGCCACCTGAAGCGAGGTCCCATAGTTACCATCTAGCGCCGGACCAAGAACCAACACCGGGTTGATGGTCGTCAGCTTGATCGTCGACGCCTTGTTGGCGACAAACGCCCAGGCAGCCTTTTCCGCATGCGTTTTGGAGCGACCATAGGCGTTCTGGGTTGGATAGGAATCCTCTGACCAATCGCCTTCATCATAGGCGGTGCGACCGCGCGGCAGATCGCTGTGCATCACGGCTACAGCCGATGAGGTGAGAACCACACGCTCAATGCCTGAACCTTGAGCTGATTTCAGCGCCCGCTCCGTCCCATCCACCGCTGGTCGAATAATCTCTTCGTCACTCTTGGGCTGCTGCAATGGAAAAGGAGACGCGGTGTGGAGAAGCGCGGAACATCCTTCCATTACACCATCCCACCCATCATCCTTGGAAAGATCCAGTGCGACGAACGACAGGCGCTCATTAAGTTCTTCAGCGTCATCCAGATGGGGCGTTACGGCGGCGATGATCTCATCGCTCCGCGAAAGCGAGCGCACTGAGCCACGCACATGATAGCCAGCGTTCAGCAGCTGCACGATGATATGCTTGGCGATGAAACCGGACGCGCCCGTTAGGAAGACCGTGTTTGCCATGTTAGTACCTCTCACTTTGTTTAGCGTTGCACTTATGGTGCCGCTCGCAGGGTTCAACCCCTAAGAAATGAGAAAGCTGCAATGGTTGAGAAAGTTTTGGCGCCTAGGTCGCAGCACGGCGATCGCCAAGCACATTGATCGCCAACCCGGCCAGCACGAGCACCGCGCCAACGCCGATACCAAGGCTCCAGCGTTCGCCAAGAAAAAGTGCCGCGCCGCCAAAACCAAAGATCGGAACAAGCAGCGCAAACGGCATAACAATTGCCGCCTGATAAGTGCGCAGAAGCCAAACCCAAATGGCAAAGGCCAAAACGGTGGTTGGTATCGCCAGCACAAGCGTGGTCCAGGACAATGTCCAGAGATCAACGCCCCTTAGGCTCATCAAAGCGGTGAGCGCGCCGGGCTCAAACAGCAGGCTTCCGACAATGAGTAAGGGCGGCGCAGCGACACTGGACCAAACGACAAACGACACTGGGTCAGCGGACTTGGCGCGCCGCGAGACAATGTTCGCCATGCCCCAAACCAATGCACCCAAAATGGTCAAGACAAGCGGCCAAAGCGGCACGGCCTGCCCGCCCGTTTTGGCCAGCGCGATAACGAGAATACCCAGCGCGGCAACGCCTGCTGCCAAGAAATGATGGCGCTTTGGTCGCTCACCATCAAACAGCACGGCCAACCCAACGGTGAAAAACACCTGGCATTGAACCACCAAGGAGGCGAGGCCCGCTGGCATACCGATAGAAATAGCATGAAAGACAAGACCGAACATCACCGCGCCTTGCAGAACGCCATAGGCCACCACGATGTGCCAAGGGGCTTTGGGCAGCCGCAAGAATAACAGCAAGGGAAACGCAGCGAACACAAAGCGCAGCGCCGTCAAAAGCAATGGCGATGCCACATCCAGCCCAAGACGTATAACGGTGAAGGCAATGCCCCAGATTGCGGCAACCAGCAGCGCCAGAGCCATATGTTTGATGGTCATGAGTCGCTTAGATCAGATGGTGAAACAACAAAAAAGGCCGCCCAAGGGCGACCTTTGAAGAACGTCCAAGCAGAGGTTGCTTGTTAGCGTGAATAGAACTCGACCACGAGGTTGGGTTCCATAGCCACCGGATAAGGCACATCGGTGAGCGTTGGCACGCGCGTCAGGCTGGCGGTCAGTTTGCCGTGATCGGCATTGACATAATCCGGCACATCGCGCTCATCCAAACCAACAGCTTCCAGAACGATGCCCAACTGACGTGAACGTTCGCGCACTTCAACAACATCACCGATTTTCAGGCGATAGGAGGGAATGTTCACACGCTTGCCATTCACCAGCACATGGCCGTGATTGACAAACTGGCGGGCCGCAAAAACGGTTGGTACAAACTTGGCGCGGTAAACCACGGTGTCCAAGCGGCGCTCCAATAGACCAATCAGGTTCTCGGACGTATCGCCCTTCATTTTCGACGCCTGATCGTAAATCTTACGGAACTGCTTCTCCATGATGGAGCCGTAATAGCCTTTCAGCTTCTGCTTGGCGCGAAGCTGAATGCCGAAATCAGAAAGCTTGCTGCGGCGGCCTTGACCATGCTGGCCTGGGCCGTACTCGCGGCGGTTCACAGGGCTTTTGGGGCGGCCCCAGATGTTTTCGCCCATCCGGCGATCAATTTTGTATTTTACACTGTCGCGTTTTGACATCGCGGTATCCTTTCAAAGTGAGGTTACACGCGCCCTCCTCTTTCGCCCCAAAGGGAGCGAACGACAGGACTGTGACGCCAGCATTGCATCGCCACTACACAGTCCACGGGACACGGGAATGAGAAAGGGGGCGCGAACGCCCCCGAAACTCAAGCGGTTCTCTAGGCGTTCTGGCTCGAGCCGTCAAGCAGGGCCATGCTTATTGTCCTGCTTCTGACCAGGCCATGCCAGCATCCAGGTAACGACAAAAATCCCTATATAGGGAACCAGTACCAACAGTAACCAAAAGCCCGACCGCCCTACATCATGCAGTCGGCGAACACTCACCGACAGGTTGACCAGCAAAAAACCAACAAAAAACGCGAGCAACAAAAAAAGAGTGCCAGCACCGAGTTCTGGATCGCCGTTAGCGGCTGCCTCAACTGAAAGGCCAACCGGGATGAGCAAAACGATAGCCAAGATGGGAGCTATGCAAGCGATAATCATGTACCAATACCAGTACTCCGACCGGCGCGCCCGTCCACGAAACTGCAAAAATCTCTTGGGAACAATCCTCCAAACTTCAAATGGATGGTCTGGATGCTGATAGGCACCACCCGAACCTACCGACGTCGGAACCTGAGGCGGATTGGCAGCAGAAGATGACATCCCATCCACCCAGCTCTGCGGAACCATGGAACCTGGCAAACTGGCGCGCGCTGCGGCCCACTCGCTCATGCCTTCACGCCACACAAGCGTGTCTGGCCCAATTTCGCCGCGCCCAATCAACAGAGCCACATCATCTGCACTTGCTGGGCCGCGCTGTTCACTGCCGACGGCATAATACCAAGCCGCATCACTCATAATCTCATTCCCTTGTTGGGTATCCCCACGGCGTTTCGCGTAGCGCCGAAAGGTCGCAGGCTCAACCCCAAAGCCGCAACCTAGGGATTTAAGTTTTTGATTTGCGCCCACGTTCATGCGCCCGATCCAGCGACGAAAACACCCCGCGCAAAGTGCGAACCTCCTGCTCGTTGAGCCGCGCGCGCTGCAAAAGCGTGCGCAAATTGTGGATCATACCCTCGCGCTTTTCTGGGGGACGAAAGAAGCCAGAGGCATCGAGCAAGCCTTCCAAATGCAGGAAAAGCCCAACCATCGCACCTTTGTCAGCAATCGGTGAGCGCTCAGCCGTTTCCACCGGAAGCCCCTCTTCCTCACGCGTTGTACCACTGTGCGCCAGCGCATGTTTGCGCCACTCATAGGCGCAAACAATCACAGCTTGGGCAATGTTAAGCGAGGCGCAGTCCGGGTCCACCGGCAAGGTGAGAATATCATCACAAAGAGCAACCTCGTCATTCGTCAAACCCCAGGCCTCACGACCGAAGAGGTAGCCCACACGCGCCTCTTGCGCAGCTTCAACACTGCGCCGCCCCGCCTCTACTGGACCGACAACGGTTTTGGCCAAATCGTGTTTGCGCGCAGACGTTGCGTAGACCAGCGACAGATCGGCCAGCGCCTCTTCCAGAGTATCGAAGAGATCGGCATTCTCCACCACATGCACACCGCCGCTGGCCGTGGCATTGGCGCGCTCGTTTGGCCAACCATCACGTGGACGCACCAATCGTAGACGACGCCAGCCGAAATTGGCCATGGCGCGCGCCACCATGCCGATGTTCTCGCCCATCTGTGGCTCCACCAGAATCGCCACTGGCGGCTTAATGTTAAGCTGCGACAGATTGGCGGGTGCGCCATCGGGTCCAAATCGACTCACGAAAAACTCCAGCAGTTTCAGCTTGCTGTTACGGGTATGGGCAAAGCGTCTTCACCCTTCGGCCGGTTTGAAGCTGCCCCTGCCCTTTGCTATAGCCCGCGCAGGCACATTCAAGTCCTGTCACCTTTCATACACACGCGCGGTGCACAAGCGCCCACAACACGAGGACCATTCATGGCGAAGATCAAGGTTGCCAATCCCGTTGTCGAACTCGACGGCGATGAGATGACACGGATCATCTGGCAGTTCATCAAGGACAAGCTGATCCACCCCTATCTCGACATCGACCTGCACTATTACGATCTGGGCATGGAGCATCGCGACAAAACCGACGATCAGGTGACAGTCGATGCCGCCAACGCGATCAAAGAGCACGGCGTGGGCGTAAAATGCGCAACCATCACGCCAGACGAAGCGCGCGTTGAAGAGTTCAACTTGAAGCGCATGTACCGCTCGCCAAACGGCACGATCCGCAACATTCTTGGCGGCGTTGTCTTCCGCGAGCCGATCATCATGCAAAACGTGCCACGTCTGGTGCCTGGCTGGACTCAACCCATCGTGATTGGCCGCCACGCTTTCGGTGATCAATACCGCGCCACCGACATCATTGTGCCTGGCAAAGGCACGCTGACCATGAAATTCGTCGGCGATGACGGCACCGTTATCGAAGAGGAAATCTTCAAGTTCCCTGAAGCTGGCGTCGCCATGGGGATGTACAATCTGGACGAGTCCATCAAGGATTTTGCTCGCGCGTCGATGAACTATGGCCTCAACCGCGGCTACCCTGTTTACCTGTCCACCAAGAACACCATCATGAAGAAATATGATGGCCGCTTCAAAGACATCTTTCAGGAGATCTTTGATGCCGAATTCGCGGACAAGTTCAAAGAAGCAGGTATCACCTATGAGCACCGCTTGATCGACGACATGGTGGCAGCCGCCATGAAATGGTCCGGCGGCTATGTCTGGGCCTGTAAGAACTATGATGGCGATGTGCAGTCCGACACGGTCGCGCAGGGCTTTGGCTCGCTAGGCCTGATGACATCCGTGCTCATGTCACCTGATGGCAAAACAGCAGAAGCTGAAGCCGCACACGGCACCGTGACCCGCCACTACCGCATGCATCAGCAGGGCAAGGAAACCTCCACCAACCCGATTGCCTCCATTTTTGCCTGGACGCGCGGTTTGGCCCATCGCGGCAAGCTGGATGGCAATCAGGCGCTGGTCGACTTTGCCAACACGCTGGAGCGAGTTTGCATTGAGACGGTGGAAGCTGGCGACATGACCAAGGATCTGGCGATCCTTATTGGTCCAGACCAGACTTGGCACACAACGCAAAGCTTCCTCGCCAAAATCGACGAGAACTTGCAGAAGGCTATAGGTTAAAGCGGTTGTTCCGAAGGAACAGAGCGAAACCTAGAAACGATTGCGAGAGCGGTTGTGCCGTTAGGCACAGAGCAAACCGATAAAGACTGGCTAGACCGGTTGTGCCGCAGGCACAGAGCGAGACCGAACAGAAGCAGAAGCCCGCCATCAATCGGATGGCGGGCCTTTTTCATGGTCTCAACTCAACGCCTAGCCTTCGACCGGCACGCAGACTTTCGTGACCAATTCGCTGGCGGGCACCTCACGCGGATTGTTGAGATAATCCTCATAAGGCGGCGCGGCGCGCAGCGGCAGATCACGCTCTTTCAGCCACACCGAATAGAACCAGTCATAGGCTGCCGGCAGGTCCGAATACGGGCCCTTATGGGTAAGAACCGCATAGCGCCCACCCTCCAGCTCTTCTGCCTCCATGGGCGCTTTGACATGGGTGTCGTCCGCAACAACAAAAGCTGCACGTGAGCGAAGCTCGTCCTCCGGCGTTGCCATCGGATCATCATAGTAGACGCCAACCATACCGCGCACATCGGCCATCAGGCCGCGTGTGGCGGCAAGGCCAACCAGTTTCTCAAAGCTCTCGCCGATACGCTGATAGGAGCCTTTGTGAAGGACGCCAGCGATGGTGCGTGTTGGCAGGGATTCAATCTCAACAGTGTACATGGGGTTGCTCACTTTCTGTGCCGTTTGGGTGTAGTGGCTATGCCCCCCTGATGTTCGGTACTGGCCCGGTGGCACGCCGTAGACATCGGCAAACGCACGCGAGAAGGACCGTTGGTTGGGATAGCCGCAACGCCGCGCAACCGCGTCAAGCGACAGTGTGCTCTGGGCCAGATCGAAGCCAGCGCGCGTCATGCGCACCCGTTTCAGCGTCTGGGCCACCGTTTCGCCCTGAATGGCCCGGTAAATCCGGTGCCAGTGAAAGCGAGACAGGCAAGCAATCTCAGCCAGTCGATCAAGATCTAGTGGCTCGTCGATATGCTCATGAAGATAGGCCGTGACCCGGTTGATCCGCTCCTCATAGGCCGACCAATCGCCAGGCATGTTGGTAAAGACAAAGTCTTGCCCGGCATCCTGGCTGTCGGCGTCTGATTGCGGTTTGGTCATGGTCAAGCTCTTCAGTTTAGCGGGCACACCAAGCTTGTGCACCACACCAAAAGAACGGCGTGGCGAGCTGCGTGGCACGCTCACAAGAGCATGAGTGAAACGGACAAATCTTGCTGACTTGCGGGCAGCGTCTGCAAGCGCCTTTTGCTAACCAGCCAACGCAGATTTGACAGCTTCCAGCGCAGCATCAGCTTTTGATGCATCAGGCCCACCAGCCTGCGCCATATCAGGGCGGCCACCACCACCTTTGCCGCCAAGAGCGGCAGATCCAGCACGCACCAAGTCCACGGCGCTGTGGCTGCTCGTCAAATCATCGGTCACGCCGACAACGATAGCCGCTTTGCCGTCACCGGTTGCGACAAGTGTCACAACGCCTGAACCCAGCTCTTGCTTCATCTCGTCAGCAATGCCTTTGAGGTCCTTCGGGCTAACGCCATCCAGCACACGACCGGAGAACGCCACACCGCCAACATCTTCCTTGGCGGTTGCCCGCTGACCGCCACCGCCAAGCGCGACCTGCTTTTTCAGCTCGGTCACTTCGCGCTCCAGCTTGCGCCGCTCCTCCATGAGAGCATCGACACGATCGAGCGCCTGGTCGGGTGTTACTTTCAAGCGTGAAGCAATGGCCTTCACCCGCGTGTCTTGATCTGAAAGGTAGGCACGAGCCGCCTCACCAGTCAGTGCTTCGACGCGGCGCACTCCAGCAGCCACAGCCCCTTCGGAGACAACGCGCACCAAACCGATTTCGCCTGTGCGGCCTACATGCGTTCCGCCACACAGTTCCACCGAGAAAGTCGAACCATCGGGCTTATCGCCCATGGAAACAACGCGCACCTCATCGCCATATTTTTCGCCAAACAGAGCCCGCGCGCCGGACTCAATAGCACTGTCGACGTCCATAAGCCGCGTTTCCACTGGGCTATCCTGCAGGATCATTGCGTTGGACATATCTTCGATTTTAACAAGCTCATCGGTTTCGATGGGTTTGGGGTGCGAGAAATCAAACCGCAAACGGTCAGGCGCAACGAGCGAGCCTTTCTGAGCCACATGATCGCCCAGCGTTTCGCGCAGCGCTTCGTGCAACAAGTGCGTGGCTGAATGGTTGGAGCGGATCGCTTGGCGACGCGTGCCATCAACCGCCAAATCAGCAGGCTCACCGACTTTCAACGCAGCGCCTGACACCGTGCCCATATGCACAAACACGCCATCGGCACGCTTCACGGTATCGCGCACGGTAAAGACCGCATCACCCTGCTTGATCAGTCCCTGGTCGCCCTGCTGGCCACCGGACTCAGCGTAAAACGGTGTTTGATTGACAACCACTGCACCCTCATCGCCCGGTTGCAGCACCTCAATCTCTGCGCCATCTTTCACCGCAGCAACGACAACGCCCTCAGCGCTCAGCGTGTCATAGCCCAGGAACTCGGTTGCTCCGTGCGCATCACGCACAGCAAACCATACCTTGTCCGTGCCTGCATCGCCGGAGCCAGCCCACGCCGCACGGGCATCAGCGCGCTGACGTTCCATGGCAGCATCAAACGCGTCCGTGTCCACGGAGATTGCACGCGAGCGCAAAGCGTCCTGCGTCAGATCAAGCGGAAAACCAAACGTGTCGTAAAGCTTGAAGGCGACCTCGCCATCGAAAATGTCGCCATCGCTCAAGTCCTTTGACGCATCGTCGAGCAATCCAAGACCGCGGTCGAGCATCTTGTTGAAGCGATTTTCTTCAAGTTCCAGTGTCTCAGAAATCAGCGCGCGCGCGCGCCCGAGCTCTGGATAGGCCTCGCCCATCTCCCGCAGCAGCGCCGGTACCAAACGGTGCAGCACCGGGTCTTTGGCACCAAGCAGATGCGCATGACGCATGGCACGGCGCATGATACGGCGCAGCACGTAGCCCCGCCCCTCATTGGACGGCAAAACCCCATCGGAAATCAAAAAACTGGTCGCGCGAAGATGATCGGCAATCACACGGTGGCTGGCCTGAGCCTCGCCCTCAGAGGGCACGCCCGTCAGATCAACAGATGCAGCAATCAAAGACTGAAAGAGATCGGTGTCGTAATTGTCGTGCTTGCCTTGCAGCAGTGCCGCCAATCGTTCCAGCCCCATGCCGGTGTCGATCGACGGTTTGGGCAGAGCAACACGCGTATCAGCGTCAAGCTGCTCATACTGCATGAAGACAAGGTTCCAGATCTCGATGAAGCGGTCACCATCCTCGTCTGGCGATCCGGGAGGCCCGCCTGGAATACTCGGCCCGTGATCATAGAAAATTTCCGAGCACGGGCCGCACGGACCCGTGTCACCCATGGCCCAGAAATTATCTGACGTTCCAATGCGGATGATTTTTTCATCCGGCAGACCAGCGATCTTGCTCCAAAGGTCAAACGCTTCATCATCATCGGCATACACCGTGACCAACAGCTTATCGGGATTGATATCGAAGTCTTTGGTAACGAGGTTCCAGGAGTGATGGATAGCCTCTTCCTTGAAGTAGTCGCCAAAAGAGAAGTTCCCGAGCATCTCAAAGAAGGTGTGGTGGCGTGCCGTGTAGCCGACATTGTCCAGATCATTGTGCTTGCCACCAGCACGCACGCATTTTTGCGACGTCGCAGCGCGCGGCGGATCGCGTGTTTCAAGACCGGTAAACACGTTCTTAAACTGCACCATACCGGCATTGGTGAACATCAGCGTCGGGTCATTGCGCGGCACGAGCGGCGAAGATGGCAGGACCGCATGGCCATGCTTTTCAAAGTAGGACAGAAACGCCGACCGGATTTCGTTTACACTGCTCATTTCAACCGTTCACCCTAGAACACGCACACCGCCATACCAGCACAGCGATCCCAAGCAACGTTGGGCCTCAACAGGCAGCAGACAACACAGAAACGGTCGACCTCACGTCATGAGATCGACCGCTTACAAAAGCTATCTATAGCTGGTGATGAAACCTGTCCAGCGAACCAAGAAACCGTTTGCCTTCCAAGCCCTAACGCCGCCCGAACTTATTCGTCTTTAGCGGCATCCGGCTGGTCATCATCATCATCATTGTCCGGCTCACCTTCCAAAATCTGCTCAGCGATCAAACCAGCATTTTGACGGATCGCCGCCTCAATCTCATCCGCAACATCGGGGTTATCGCGCATGAACTGTTTGGCATTCTCGCGACCTTGGCCAAGACGCTGACTGTCGTAGGAGAACCAGGCGCCGGATTTCTCCACGATCCCAGCCTTCACACCAAGGTCGATCAGCTCACCCATCTTGGAGACGCCCTCACCATACATGATGTCGAACTCAACCTGGCGGAATGGCGGTGCCACCTTGTTCTTCACCACTTTCACGCGGGTTTGGTTGCCCACCACCTCATCGCGATCCTTGATCGCGCCGATACGGCGGATATCTAGGCGCACCGAGGAATAGAATTTTAGCGCATTACCACCGGTCGTGGTTTCAGGGTTGCCAAACATCACGCCGATCTTAAGCCGGATCTGGTTGATGAAGATCACCATCGTCTTCGACTTGGAAATCGAAGCCGTCAACTTGCGCAGTGCCTGGCTCATCAAGCGCGCTTGAAGACCTGGCAGGCTATCGCCCATCTCACCTTCAAGTTCAGCACGCGGGGTCAAAGCAGCAACAGAATCAATGACCAACACGTCCACCGCGCCGGAACGCACCAGCGTGTCGGCAATTTCTAGCGCTTGCTCGCCAGCATCAGGCTGCGACACCAGAAGCTCGTCAACATTAACGCCCAGCTTGCGCGCGTAAATTGGATCAAGCGCGTGTTCTGCATCGACAAAGGCACAAATACCGCCAGTTTTCTGAGCTTCAGCGACTGTGTGCAGCGCCAGCGTCGTTTTACCGGACGATTCTGGGCCATAAATTTCGATCACACGGCCACGTGGCAAGCCGCCAATGCCAAGCGCGATGTCCAAACCAAGCGACCCCGTGGAGACCGACTCGATTTCCAGAGCATCGCCCTTACCGAGCTTCATAATCGAGCCCTTGCCGAACGAGCGCTCAATCTGCGAGAGCGCCGCATCCAGCGCCTTGCCCTTATCCATACCGTTGCCTTCCACCAAACGAAGCGTCGATTGCGCCATACCAGATATCCCTTCTTTTCACGCAGCGCCGATTCCCGCAACGCAAACCCGTTTGGCTGCCTTTGGTGCGCTCAATGCGGGATATGTACCATTTTTGTTCTCAGTGAACAAGTGAAGAACAAACGTTTCTTGCTGATCGCTCTAGCTGGCTAGAACGCGCTTCACCGTTTCGGCAAAATCCTTCATGGAGAAGGGCTTAGCAAGGAACGTGAACTCCTGGTCGTCTGGCAGGTTTTTGGCAAACGCATCCTCGGCATAACCGGAAACGAAGATGAAGCGCATATCGGGGTAAAGACTGCGCGCTTCATGCAGAAGCGTTGGGCCGTCCATTTCTGGCATCACCACATCCGAAACAATAAGCTGGATTTCATCGCCAAACTCTTCCAGCACTTCCAGCGCCTCCACACCGCTTTCAGCCTCGTGAACGGTGTAACCGCCTGAGCGCAGCAGCGTGGCGTTCACCATCCGCACGCCCTCATCGTCCTCAACAAGCAACACACTGGCCGCGCCCGTCAGGTCCTCTTGCGGCTGATTCTGCGATTGCGCCGCCTCCACGGCGGCAACCTCGGTGCCAACATAGCGTGGTAGGAAGATGTGGAAGCTCGTCCCCTCACCCACCGTGCTTTCAGGATACACATAACCACCGGTCTGCTTGATCGTGCCGTAAACGGTTGCAAGCCCAAGACCGGTGCCTTTGCCTACATCCTTGGTGGTGAAGAAGGGTTCAAAAATCTTCTCCATAACCGCTGGCTCAATGCCCGTGCCGGTATCGGTCACGGAAACGAGCACATAGTCGGCAGCTTCAAGTCCTTTAAACGTAAAGGTGGCGCATTCCTCGCGCATCACATTGCGCGTTAGCATCGTCAGTTTGCCGCCCTCAGGCATCGCATCACGAGCGTTGACAGCCAGGTTGATCAGCACATTCTCAAGCTGGGTAAGGTCGGCCATCACTGGCCAGACATCGCCAGCGATATCCACGTCCAGCTTCACCGTCTCACCGACCAGACGGTCTACCGTCATGGAAAGATCAGAGAGCACATCATCCATGTGCATCACCTGCGGGCGCAGGGTCTGCTTGCGCGAGAAGGCAAGCAAATGGCGCACCAACGCCGCCGCACGGTTGCAGTTCTGCCGGATCGGCGAAATGTATCGGTAGCTTGGGTCAGAGGGCGGATGGTTGAGCATCAACAAATCGACATTGCCCATAATGGCCTGCAGCATGTTGTTGAAATCGTGTGCCACGCCGCCAGCGAGTTGGCCAAAGGCCATCATCTTCTGGGTCTGCGCGAACTGCTGTTCCAACGCTTTCTGCTCAGTGGTGTCAATCAAGAACACCAACGCTTCAGTGTCTGCGCCATCGCCAACCGCAGAGACAAACAATTGCGCGGATATCTGATTGCCAAGATCAGGCATGCCCAGTTGCTCAGTCGTTTCCGCAGACTGGCCAATCACCACATCCACTGGGCGCATACGCCCGCGCTGTGCAGCCGCATCATTCAGCGCGCGCTGCACAGGCTCGTGCGCCTCATCAGAGAACAGCTCCACCAGTTTGGCAGCACTTGGCGAGGCATCCTCATGGGCCGAAAGAGCGGCATCGTCCGGCGCTTGTTCGGGGAAAAGGCTGGCAAACGGAGCGTTCATCTGCACCAGAGCGCCATCGCTGTTGACCACAGCAATGGCAATCGGCGCATTGTTGAAAAAGCGCGCGAACTTCACTTCTGCGGCCCGCACGCTTTCATCGACATCAAAACCGCTGGAACGGTTGATCACCAATGTTCGAGAAGCCCGCGGCGATCCATCAACGGCAATTGGCACACGGTGGTGGATACGAACTGGCAGCCGGGCGCCATCGCGGCGCACCAGATCAACATCGATAATGGTCGCCAAACCATCAAAGTCTGTGGTTGTCGGTGCAGCCGCCAAGAGCGCCGCGCCGTCACCGGCCAACAACTCTTCCAGTGTAAGACCTGTCTGGTCGATCATCGCCAGATCGTAGCCAAGCCAGGACGCCAGCGTGGCGTTCATGTAGTTGATGGTGCCCTCAGGATCAGAGGAGAAGAACCCTGCCGGCGCGTGATCCAGATAATCCACCGCCTGCTGAAGGTCTTGGAACACCTGCTCCTGGCGGGCCCGCTCATCGGTTACGTCAGCAATGCGCCAGACAACACCATAAGGCGTCTCGGTATTCGCGACTGACGCAATAGAAGCGCCATCCTCTGGCAAGGGGCGTGCCGTCACATGATACCAACGCGGTGCACCTTGCCCGCCTGCACCGCGCGCCAAGCGCACATCAGCTTCACCGACTTTGCCGTCGGCCACCGTGCGCAGCAGCTGGAACATCGTATCGGCAGCATCCGCCTCGGTGCCAAACACCCGATCCGGCAGACGGATCATCTGCGGATCATCAACACCAGTCAGCGTGCCATAGGCGCGGTTGGCATAAACAATCTGGCCTTGTGAATTGGTAGAAAGCACGCCCTGGGCGTCTTCATCCATAAATTGATCAGCCCAACTGGGCGCGGGCGCACGACCAGCAACCTGCAGAAAACCCAGCACAAGCGCCAAAAGGGCAGCAATGCCCAGCGCAGCAAAGGCACCGAGAACAAGCAGCAACGCTGTTGGGCTGGAGCCAAAATCAGAAAACCCAATGAAAAACAGCAGGCCCAGCATGCCAACAAGCGTGATGGCGACAAGCAGTTGACGCCGTCGGCTGCGCGAGGATCGCGGCGCATCAGCATTGCGCAGATCAATCAAAGGCTCAGTCACAGAACGGCAAGCACCAGAACAAAAGAGTGGTAACAGGCTTTAGCAAACCGAACGATTCGGCCACCCCCAAACTATCGCGCCACAGGGCGGTTCGCCTAGCGGGGGTAAGTGTGATGCCAGCAAAAGCTGTGGTTGATGGTCTTAGAGGCGCGCCGAGCGCTTCTCACGCATGCGCATAACGAAGCCAATCACTTTGGCAACAGCTTCAAAGTGCTCTGCAGGTATAGACTGGTCGATTTCCACACTGGCGTGCAGCGCACGGGCAAGCGGTGGGTTCTCAACAATCGTCACTTCATTTTCACGCGCTACCTGACGGATGGAAAGCGCCAGCGCGTCCACACCCTTGGCAACACAGAGCGGCGCCTGCATGCCGCTCTCATATTTCAGCGCAACGGCAAAATGTGTTGGGTTGGTCACCACCACCGTTGCATCAGGCACGGCGGCCATCATGCGTTTGCGCGAACGCTCCATACGCACTTGGCGCAGCTTGGCTTTGACGGTCGGGTCACCCTCTTGCTGCTTGTATTCGTCGCGCACCTCTTTGACCGTCATTTTCTGCCGTTCAAACCAGCGGTGACGTTGGTAGAGATAATCGGCAACACCGATCACGATCATCACAGCGGCACTGGCCAACAGAAGTGCTACCGCCAGATCCAGCATTGCCGGAAAGAATTGCGTGAGATCGGTGAACAGAATGGCATCCAGCTCATCGCGGCGCGGCAGCAAGATCAACACCATCAACACGCTGATCAGAGTGACCTTGAGCAAGCCTTTGACGAAGTTCATCAAGCTTTCGCTGGAAAAGAGCCGCTTGAACCCGGCAATAGGCGAGATTTTTGACAGCTTCGGCGTGATCGGTTCGAGCGAAAGCACCGGGCGGTGCTGCACCACATTGCCCAGAACCGCCATCGCCATCAAGAACAGAAACGGCACAGCAACAGCCAGCGCAATGGCCGGCCCGAACGCGCCGGTCAGCGCAACAATGGCGCCGCCATCGACAGGGATAAGCGCCGCCTGCTGCAATACACCGGCAAACAGCGGCATGAGCTTGGCCATGGCTGGGCCAACCATCAAGCCCACCACCAGTGTGCCGCCAAGCAGAACGAAGGCTGAGGAAAGCTCTTGAGATTTAGGAACGTCGCCTTTTTGGTGCGCGTCTTCTAAGCGTTTATGGGAGGGGTCCTCAGTCTTTTCTGACTGGTCGGCTTCTTCCGACATCAGTCCTCCTGCGGCCCGTTGGCTCTAACCGCTAGGACGGAAAGAGCACTAACATGACCTGGCGCACATGGTCGATGTAGAGCGCCATCAACGCACTCAACATCGCCGCCAAAAGAATAAACCCGCCCAAGATATTCACCGGCATGGCAATCATAAAAATCTGCAACTGCGGCATCAGACGAGACAGAATACCAAGCCCCAGATAGAAGATCAGACCGAACACCATAAACGGTGCTGAAATCTGAATCGCCACCTCGAAAGCTTTGGCCGCGCTCATCAGCGCGTATTGTGTGAAGTCGCCTATCGGAATGGCGCTGCCCACGGAAAACACATCGTAGCTGCGCACGATACCGGCCAAAGCCAGATGATGCAGATCGGCGATAAAGATCAGTGTCATGCCCAAAAGCGCCAAAAAGTTGCCCAGCAACACGCCTTGCGTGCCTTGTGATGGATCGACGTTGAGCGCGAAACCCAGCCCCATCTGAAAGGCGATGGTTGTGCCAGCCACTTGCATCACCGAAAGCACGAAGCGAACAGCCAGCCCAAGCCCAAGCCCAAGCCCAATCAAAATCTCCCACAGGATGAGGCCAAACACCTCCACGGCGCTTTGCGGTACCGGTGGCAGCACACCGGACATGGTGGGATAAACAACGAGCAAGGTTGCGAGCGCCATCGTTAGCCGCACACGCACTGGAACAGTTTGCTCGCCGATACCTGGCATCAGCATAAACAGAGTACCAAGCCGCGCGAACAGAAGCAGCGCGAGCCAGGCGAGGTCTGGCAGAAGCGAAATGTCCAACAGCTAAGCCCATCAAGGATGCTGACATGAACGCTGGCCCAGCCATGCTAGCTCGGCCTAACCAGCGATGATTCGTTCAGCGACGCGGTTCATATAGCCTGCCATGAGGCTGCCCATGAACGGAAGGGTGAGCATGAAGGTGACAAAGATCGCCATGATTTTCGGCACAAAAACCAACGTCATTTCTTGGATTTGCGTAAGCGCCTGAATGAGGCCGATGGCAACGCCGACACCCAAACCCACAATCATCATCGGGCCGCACACATAGATCAGCGTCACAACACCATCACGAGCAACATCAAGCACTTCAGGTCCGGTCATCGAAAAATCCTAGAGAAAGAGCGTCAAAAGCGCGCCTTGGGTCGAGACCCTAAATCGGCATGCGGAGAATTTCTTGGTAAGCCTGGATCACCCGGTCACGCACGGTGACGACGGTTTCAAGCAACACCTCGGTTTCAGCAACCGCTGTCACCACATCAACGACATCAGCGCGGCCTTGCACCAAATCCATGCCGGCGGCTTCAAAAGCTCGGCCTTCATCAACAAGGTTGGTGGCTTGCTGCTCGATGAGATCGCCGAACCCGTCCGCCGGATTGGCAGCGGCAGCTTGCGCACCATTTTGCCCGCCACCAGACAGTGCCTGCGCGGCCTGGGCATAGGCTTGAATGGCTTGGTTTGTTGGGATGCTAGTCATGACGCCCTACCCTTCTAAGCGCGCAAAATATCGAGCGTGCGCGAGATCATCTGACGCGTGGACTGCACCACATTGAGGTTGGCCTCATAGGAACGCTGCGCGTTGCGCATATCCATCGCTTCAACCAGCCGGTTGACGTTGGGCATGGCCACATAACCCTCATCGTTGGCAGCTGGGTGGCTCGGATCAAAGCGCAAACGAAACTCACCACGGTCCGGGCGAACCGGCCCTAGCTCAACCGTGCGCGACTCCGTTTCGCGGTCCAGAGACGCGCGGAATGTTGGGATTTGCCTCCGATACGGATCGCCTTCAGGCGTCTGCGCGGTGGAATCAGCGTTGGCGATGTTCTCAGCGATGATGCGCATGCGCCCAGACTGAGCCTGCAGGCCAGAGGCGGCCGTTACCAAGCTTTTGAGGAAGTCCATATGTGCAGTCCTTCAGTTGAGCGCTAGCGACGGCCAACGGCCGTGCGCAGCATGCCGAGAGATTTCTGGTAAAGCGTTGCAACCGTTTGATAATCCAACTGGTTGGCCGTCATTTTCATGACCTCTTCTTCCAACACCACGGAGTTACCTTCCGGCGTCACTTCGAATGTTTGCTGACGGTTGTTGTCGAACCCGGTGGTGTCTGCGACCGCCCGCCCAGCGATGTGTTTTGCATCAGTGCGCACCGGTGCCGTGGCCATGGGCCGGGAAACCGAAAACTGCGTCTCGTGATCAACCCGCTGCAAATCACGCGCCTGGAAACCCGGAGTGTCCGCATTGGCGATGTTCTCAGCCAGCACAGACTGGCGCGCGGAATGCCATTGCATTTGCGTGCGCAGAGCTGAAAAGAAAGGCAGATCACGAAGCATCGGGCAGAGGTCGCCAGTGGTTTATGGTTAACAGGACGTATCAATCTGGGCAGAATGTGCCGGGCGCACGGTTAACAAGCTGTTAACGCCGTGACGTTGTGATCGATGGACCCTTGGAAAACCTCAAGAATTTCCGCCAACAAGTTGGGGGCTTAAATCCGCCCCCTAACGACAAGTCTTGCTCAATTGGGTAATCTGGCCCCCACAGCTTGCCGAATCGCAGGTAACGCACGTGTGCCATCTGCAATCACCGGTCAGCTGGATAGATCAGCCCGCGCCTCTTCGCATACGCGACGCGCGGAACCTGTTTGGTGCGTTGGAGGGTAAGGTTTGTTCGAGGAACAGTTAGGCGAAACCGGTGGCACGATCGCCCAATTTGGGCTTTCATTGATCGTCGTTGTCGCGCTTATCTTTCTGGTGGCCTGGGTCGTCAGACGCTTTGGCGGCGCGCGCTTTGGTGCACACCATGGCGAGGAAGCCGAATTGCAGGTGGTCGACACACTGTCGATCGACCCCAAGCGCAAATTGGTTCTGGTGCGCCATGGCAAGCTGGAGCACTTGTTGCTCATTGGCGGGAACTCCGATGAAGTGATCGAACGGTCCATGGTTGGCGGCATTCCTCTGGCAGCGCGCATGCAGGCCAGCAAAGCGCAAGAAAAGCAGGAAGAGGAAACCTACGCCCGCCCTGCTGATCGTTTCAGAACGTCCAATCGCTTCTCCTCAGCCCTGTTGCGCAGCAAAGCTGGCGAAGAGAGCCGTGAGCCTGCAGCCACGTCGGCCAGTTCATCGAGCGCCACAACATCCGCTGCTGGTGTTGCTGCTGCGGGCGTAGCCGCTGGTGCCGTGGGTGCCGCTGCCACTGTTGCCGCAACATCCAAAGCCGGTGCAGGGGCAAAAGCGAAAACACCACCTACCCCACCAACCAAACCTGCAAGCGCTCCAGCAACTGCGACTACCGCCCCACCGGTCGTAAGCCCAATTTTGCAAGACGAACGCGATGCGCTGGATCGCTCATTGGACGAAGCGCTATCAGCCTCACTGCTTGACGAACCCGTCGCTGCCCCGCCTGCCTCCAAGGAACCAGCAAAAGCCGTTAGCAAACCTGCTGATCAAGCAACGAAAACCGATCCCTTAAAACTCGACTCGCTCAAAACAGAAGACTCGCTCAAAACAGAACTTGCGGCTGCACCAACACCAAAATCAGCTACAGATACGCCCTCTGATACGCCAGCCGCCCCAGACCCTGTGCAGGCACCATCTGCCGCAATCGATGATCTGGATTTGGAGCGCGAGCTGGAAGCAGCCCTGGAGCTGGATGCATTCGAAGTACCGGCAAAGGACGGCGAAGCGCCAGCAGCGGTTGATTTGCCACCGCTGCCTGACATGCCCGATTTGCCAGACCTCTCCACACTCACCGGCAACGGTGATGATGAGAACGTGACACCTGTCAGCACGGTCAAAGAGACCGCACCGCAACCGAGCACAGCTGAAAGTGGCGCTGAAACTGCGCCCGACGTGACTGCAGAGGCCAAAGCCGAAGAGTCCAAAACTGAGCCAGCCGACCCATTGAAGCTGTCCAGCGTTCGCGACGCCAAAGCGAGCGAGGAGACAGATAAACCGACAGTCACCTCGGAAGGCACTGCCGAGACGGCGCCAGAACCCACGCCTGCGCCCGATATCCCAGTCGCCCTGTCCGGCCGCGATGATCCACCCATACCAGTCGCCATTCCAAGCCGGGGGCCCGCTGCCAACGCGACAACATTGGCCAAAGCTGATCAGTCAGAGGATGGAGCCGAAGACAACGCAGCGGACAATGCCGTCGATATTTCATCGATGCTTCAACCGGCTCCTGCGCCGAGCGATGGTTCATCGGAAAAAGACGATGCTGACAAGCCGTCAGACGATCTGGATGATGAAATGGCCCGGTTGCTTGGAGAGATCGCAGGCGAGCCTGAATCCAAGTGAGTGGCGCAAATCGGCCAAAAGATACGCTTTCAACCCAGACCCACTCCATAGACTCCAAGAGCAGGGCTGGTCGATCTAGGTTGCGATTACGCTGGGTCGGCTTGGCCTTGCTGCCACTTGCTTTGGCTTCGCTTTTTGCGGTCATACCGCAAAGTTTTGCTCAGGATATATCCATCTCGCTGGGCGAAGACATCGGCGTGACCGAGCGCGCCGTTCAGATCATCCTGCTGATCACCATACTGTCTCTGGCACCATCCATCTTGGTGATGGTGACGTCGTTCACGCGCATTGTTGTGGTGCTATCACTGCTGCGCACAGCCATTGGCCTGCAGACCGCGCCGCCCAACACGGTGATCATCTCGCTGGCGCTGTTTCTGACGGCGTTCATCATGGCGCCCACATTTCAAGAAGCCTACGACGTTGGCATCCAGCCGCTGATTGATGAAACAATCGAGCTGGATGAAGCTTTTGAACGAGCGTCTGAGCCGTTTCATGTGTTCATGCGGGCTCATGTGCGCGAGAACGATCTGCGCCTCTTCCTCGATCTGTCACAAACACCAACGCCGGAAGGCCCAGAGGCCATTCCGCTCACCGTGTTGGTGCCAGCTTTCATGATCTCCGAGCTGCGTCGCGCTTTTGAGATTGGCTTTCTTCTGTTCGTGCCCTTCATCGTCATCGATCTGGTTGTCGCATCGGTGTTGATGTCGATGGGTATGATGATGCTGCCGCCGGTGATCATATCCCTGCCGTTCAAGCTGATATTTTTCGTGCTTGTTGACGGATGGAACTTGGTCGCCGGATCACTGGTGCAAAGCTATGGCCAACCTCCGGGCTTATAGCCAAGCTGGCCGTACATGGTGATGCATCACGCGCCGGGCGGGCTTACGGGAACCGTCTGCGAGGAGAAGGTAGAACGGTAGTCCGACAGGAAGCGATTGAGTGTGTTGAGGCCGGCAATACCCCGCGCCACGTCGCGGAATGCACTGCCCTGCGTCTCGATGGGTGAGGTCACAACATCGAACGCGCTGGCATAAATGCCTTCTGACATTTTGCCATCAAAGCGCGCCCGCAAACGCTCCAAAGCGTACTCATCGCCCGCGAAACTAAACGCAATGGATGCCCGCAACACCTGCTGCATTTCTTCTTCATCCAGGGGAATGCGATCATTCCAACGGTCGGCCAAAGAGCGCTCGATAACTTCACCAGCCTCAACCCAACGCTCGGCATTCCAAAGCACGTCAGCGCGGACCGCATCGACATCGGTGCCATCTAAACTGCGCAACATTTCAAGCGCCAACTCATGGCGTCCAAGCTCTGACAGAGCGCGCGCTTCAATGATACGGCGACCCCGTTCGATCGATGGCGGGACTTGCGACACGCGCGAGCGCTGCAGAACGGCCACCGCTTCAGATGGGCGATAATCCATCAGGTAGATCAGTGCCAAGTCAGCAGCGATCTGCGCTTTTGCCGTTCCCGTCAGCCGATTTTCAACCTGATGCGCGAGAAGATCGGCAGCCTGATCAAGCAGATCAATGCTCACCAGCCGCTCAGACAGACGGCGCACCAACTCATCACCGCGCCGACCAATGGGGGTAAGCTCACGGAAATCATAAAACAGGCTCAACGCATCGATGGCCGCCATCTGATCGGCTTCACCATTGAGAAACAGATCGACGAAAATCGCCTGCATATCATCGGACACGTCATTGGCATCGGGGTGATCGGGTTGCGCAATCAATATGCCTTTGAGGGCTGAGAGCGCATCGCTGTAGCGACCTTGTTCAACATAAAGCTCGCCCAACAAACGCCGTGTACGAACCTCGGTGTTATCACCACGCCAGGCAACAGCTAAGTTCTCAAGCTGATCGAGCCCCATCGCCATGGTGATCTCTTCATTGGCGATCCGTGTTTCGATCGCCAGCAGCGTTGCTTGAGCGCCAAGCGGACCAGCATTGCCGTCACGCACCTTGTCAAACACGCCGAGCGCGTCGTCAGCTCGCCCCTTGGCCAGAGCAACCCTACCCTGCAGAAGCTCGAGCCGATCCTCCTTCGGACTTCCCATCAGACGGCTTGGATCGATTTGCGATAGCCGTTCGGTTGCCAGATCAATCGCGCGCACATGAAGCGCCGCCTCCACGCCATCCAAGCGGGCTTGGGCCACCAGCGAAGCGGGATAGCCGTCAAACAGGGCCGCGACCTCGTCGTAAGCAGCATTGACCGCGGGCCAATCGCGCAAACCGGCATTGGCCAGAAGCCCCCAAAAACCGGCATCCACAACACCATCCATGACATGTGAATTGACGATCTCGCGCGCCTCTTCATTGCGCTGCGCTAGTGTCAACGCCGCAGCGCGGACCATAAGATAGCCCTCGTCATGCTCCAATGCCGATGCCTCCGAGAGCACAATGTCAAGCGCACCGTTTGCTTCCTGGCCAAGGTCGAAGGCGAGCAAAAACCGCGCAAACGCCATCAGGCGCTCAATGCGCACAGCGCCTTCAGATGCCGCGATGGAGTTTTGGAAGTCCTCGTAGCGCCCACTAAAGGCCGATGGTCCCTCACCTGCATACGCACGCAAATCAAAATAGCCTGGGCGCTCCTCAGCCGAAAAACCAAAGGATCCCAAAGACAAACCAACCTCTGAGAGGGTCAGCCCCTGCTCACGGGAGAGAACCACACGCTGAGGGTCTACTTCCAGCGCCAGCGCATCAACATTGGGACGGACAACCAAACCATGTGCCGATGGGAGAATATCAAACTCCACCATTTCTTGCCGCGCCAGCGCACCTTGCGAGGGGCCAAGCATCGGCACAACAAACAGAGAGTCGCCGACATGTGGGTGAGTGATCCGACGCATCGTGCCAAACCCATCGCCCAAAACCTCCAAGAAGGCTTTCCCGTCGGCGAATGTTCCGCGCCCAATGTCCAAGTCGCGTGGCGGCTCCAAGACCGCTGGGCCAAGCACAACCACCCAACGATCACCGCTTGGAACCATCGATACAAGCGCGCTGTCGTGCAACTCCAGATGGATGAGGTTGAGGTCGTTCACGCGTGCTGGCTGAATGGAGCGCACAAGATCATTGAGTTCCAAGCGCATGGCCCGCAGGTCAAACGGAATGGGGTTCTCGAAAACCAACGTGACAAAAGACTCGCGGCGAAAAGCAGCGGCAGGTGTTGGCTGCGTAAACGGGAACACAAGCCGTGTCGCATCACCATCCATGCGCACTTCAACACGGATGACATTGGGGTCGACGTCTTCTCCAACAGGCTCCCCAACCTCAGGCGCACGCCCACTTTGCAGGACTGCCGCTGAAGCAACATCAGGGCGCGTGGCAAGCTCTTGAAGGTCATCCTGGGTCGGTGGCTGGCGATCATCAACCATCTGAGCAACAGGAGCAGCAGGCACGTCGTTTGTATCTTCATCTGAAGACGATGATGCCATGGAACCGAGGTCGCTCGGGTTTAGTTCACTGATCTCATCGGAAACTGTCTCATCGGCTTCCGGCACCACCACAGCTTCGTCCCGTGATCCAACGGTCGAGAACCGTGTCGTACCAGCGTTAAGCCCTTCAACAGGCGGCGACAGTGTTTCCATCACGCGATCAAGCGCTGCTTGATCGATGCCCTCCATCTCCAGTGGGGTTTCACGTTCCAGATCAATGATAAACCGCTGATCATCCTCAAACCAACGAAGACCAACCCCTGGAAGAATGTCCATGGTGACAGACAAGCTCGCGCCATCGCGATCGTATTCAAGCCCCTCCAACTCCACGGGCTGATCGACAAAAGCAGGCGTTAGATCAATCGGCACGTCATAATCAAACTGCATCACCAATTGCGGCCCAGCTTGGGAAACGGCAACGTTGAATGGTACGTTCCAGTTGAACGCATAGCGCGTGAAGGTCGGCGCAGCGCCCACCCGAAGGCTAACTTCTGGCTCTAGCTCACCCAACAAACGACGACGCTCAGCCTCTGCGGCTTCGCGCGCGGCCTGCTGTGCGCGGTCAGCGAGCCTTTGCACAACCTCTTCAGGCAAAGGGGGCGGAAAACCCTGCCAGGTGGTTGGTAAGAAATCGATGAAAAGCGTTTCGCCAGCTTCCATCGTGTTGACTCGCACGGCGCGCGATAGGCCAAACCGCATGGCGCGCCCATCTGGGTCTTGCCGCGCAATCGTCACAAAATCGGACAAAACGCGCATGGCATCGCGAATGTCGGTTTCCACCGCTTCCTCGAACACGATCCGCAAGACGCCGTTCTCGGCGTCAATCTCGTAGGGTGGCAGGTTGAGCCGGTCACGAAACTCAAGGGTCAAACGGCCAAAATCGCGCTCACGTTCAGCAACCGCGACAGCCTCTAGCGATTGTGCATGGGCACTGCCGGAAAACACAGCCATCCAAGCAAGCAAAAACGCGCCCAGAAGGCTTGCCATCGCAGGCAGCCGAGGCGTGCAAAGTGGGTGCAACGTGGAAGGCAGGTTCAACAAAACAAAGATCACCGGACTAACTGTCCGATGACTTTAATTTCTACGCCTTAAGAAGCGCTTACTGAAACCTATTGAATGGGAACGCCTTCAATGCGAGGAAGCTCGTTGGATGTCTCACTGGTCTCTGTGGACATTTGCACGGGCATCCCGGCCAGAGCGATGGTCAGCCTGCGCGCTGACTCAGTGTTCATTTCACCTAGAATGTCGGCCATTTTGCGCGGGTTCATCGCATTGGCGACCTCCATCAAAATCGGCAGGTCGAGCAGATCGAAGATGGCCGCGGCATCCTTGGCACGCATTGCCGAATAGACCTGAACCAGGCGACCAATTTCTTCACTTTCACGCTGTTCTTCGGCATCGGCGACAGCAGAGACACGCGCCTCAAGCGCTTCAAGCTCGGCAAGACGTTCTTCCAGCCGGCGCTCGGCAGCAGCCAACAATTGCTCGCGAACACGCAAATCTTGTTCGCGCTCTTCCATCAGAACGCGCCTTTCACCCAGCCGCTCCAAGAGGGCCTCACGTGAGGTTTGGCTGGGAAAATCAATCTGGTCCTGCACCGTACCGCCACCTTCGGCGTCCATCGCAGCATCATCTGCGCCCTCGGCCATATCAGCATCCATGACGTCGGCGCTCGCAGTTTCACTCTCAGCCACGTCGGTTTCATCACCTTGAGCTGCGATCTCGGCCTCGTCGGCATCTTGAGCACGTGCGGTTTCCACACCCCCCACGCTGTGGCCGGGCCCGGCGATCAGGTTGAAGCTCTTCATGCCCAGCAGCATCATCGACGTCAGAATGACGATTGGCAGCAAACGGATTGAATGCATGGTGAAGCCCCCCCCAACCAGCTTTAAGAGGCTACGCGTTGCAGGCGATCCTGCAAGGCACGTGCTGCATCATCCAGGCGGCGGCTTGGGCTGACAGCTTGCGGAGCCGGTGCGGCCTGTGTTGGCGCTGCTTGCATTGGCGCATGCTGAGGTGACGTTGGTTTTACCGCACGAGCAGTTGGTTTCACAGCGGAGTTATCGCCGACTAGAATACCAGCCATCTTACCAAGCCGCTCAACCACTGCACCTGCGGCAGTTAGCTTGGTGGAAAGCTCTTCAGAAACCTGTCCGGCTTGATGGAGGCGCTGACCAAGCGTCTGGTCACATTGGGCAGAGGTTGTGCGCAGCCCTTGGATGGCGCGCTCAGCAATCTCGGTCGCCGTCAGCAGCTCAGCGATAGTGGCACGCAGACCTTCTTCATCAGCGCGCAAACGCTTCAAACGACCATTGAGAAGAATGCAATAACCGATGGTGATCACCAAAAGAATGGCCACCAATCCTTCGATAACCAGGCTCAGAGGAAGGTTCAGCATCACGACTCCATGGGGTTTGGCTGCTCGGCATGCTCAAAGGATGCCAATGTTGTTTTTGGTTTGCGCAGGTTTTTCATCACACGAACAGCAACATTGCGGTCGCGTTGACCCAGCTGCCCCTCGGTGATGACGGTTTCACCGCATTTCAGATAAATCGGATCAGTGGGCGCTGTTTCAAACATCAAGGTCTGCCCCTCTTTGAAGGACATGACCTTGGAAAGCGGCATCATCTCTTCATAAATGACGGCATCGACACCAATCTTGGCCGAGTAGATTTCGGTGGCCAAATGGCCTTCCCAGATGGAATCGCGACCAAATTTCTCCCCCATGAACATCTGGAGGAGCAATTCGCGGATGGGCTCGATTGTGGCGTATGGAATGAGCAGCTCAACCTTGCCGCCGCGATCTTCCATATCAACGCGCATCTCCACCAGAATGGCAGCATTGGCAGGCCGACAGATGGTGGCAAAGCGTGGGTTTGTTTCCAACCGATCAACGTTGAACGTGACCTTGGAAAGCGGCGCAAAGGCCGCTTCAGCATCATTGATCAGAACCTCAACCATCCGGCGCACGAGGTTCATCTCAATGGTCGTGTAGGGACGCCCCTCCACACGCATAGAGGACGATGAGCGGCGACCGCCCAACAAAACATCAATCACGGAGTAGATCAGGCTGGAATCAACCGTGATAAGGCCGAAATTGTCCCACTCTTCAGCTTTGAAAACCGAAAGGATCGCAGGCAGCGGGATGGAATTAAGATAATCCCCAAACCGCACCGATGTGATGCCATCAAGTGAGACCTCCACATTGTCAGACGTGAAGTTGCGCAAACTGGTTGTTGTCAGGCGCACCAAACGGTCGAAGATAATCTCCAACATCGGCAGGCGCTCATAGGAGACCAGAGCCGAGTTGATGATGGCGCGCACGCCAGAGGTTTCGCCATCATGGCCCTGCTCTGCGTTGAAGCCCAGCAGGTTATCAATTTCGTCCTGACTTAGGACACGATCAGCGCCTTTTTGTTGGGACTCAGAATCTTCCTCATCCTCATCGTCAAGCATAGCCGCCCACTGGGCCGCCATATCATCGGCGTCATCATCATCATCAAAATCGTCTTCTTCAGCCATCATAATGGGCTCCTATTGAACGATGATTTCGCGAAACAGAACGGCATCAATCTCCGCAGGGAAGATTGCTAGGTTGATACGCCGCTGAAGCTCATGCTTGAGCCGAAACAGGCCAGCCGAGCCTTCCAGATCGGACACGCGAAGCTCGCGCAGGTAGGTCTGAAAAACATCCAGAATACGCGGCAAATTCGGCTCAATCACGCCGCCAATTTCCTCGTTGGACATTTCTAGCGCCACAGTCAGGCGAAGATACTGCGCGCGCCGCTCTGCATTGGCGAGGTTCACCGTGATCTCTGGAAGGTCGTAGTAGAACTTTGGCGCCTGAGCCTGCTCGATAGCAACCTCTTCAGGTGTGTCACCACCGACCCAACCGAGCAAGAACGCCGCACCTGCACCGCCACCGAGCAGGAAGACGAAACCCGCCCCACCAATGATCATGAGCATCTTTTTGGAAAGCTTGCGCTTGCCGCCATCTTCAGACGCATCTTCGCCTTCGCCAGCAGCGTCGTCAGCTACATCATCGGGTGTTACATCTACGTCAGCCATGGAGTGCGCCCTATCGGAAAAACCTTGTACGTTAACCAATGGGCGCCGTTGGTTAACGAAGTGTTGACGACCCGGTCAGAATTGCCGGGTGACACCCTTTTGGGGGCGGCAAGAACACCCATCCGCTCACATCGACAAGCGGTCAAAATCTTCTATCCAATTGTATTAAAACAATTTTTAAAACTGGCACGGCTCCTGCAGTAGGTAACGCATCGTTCACCATGTTGCCCGCTGGGGAGCTCGGCATCGTGACCCGAACGAGACCCACATCACCGAATTTTGGCGGTGTGTCTTAACGATTCATGGAGAGGAATCGCCCGTCATGATGAATGCACAGCTTGTCGGACTGTCCCGCGAAGTCGCCCTGCGCCGCGAACTGGACGTCATCGCCAACAATCTGGCGAACATGAACACCACCGGCTTTCAAGCCGAGCGTGTTGCCTTTGAGGATTACTTGATGCCGCGTGCAGAGGCGTCAGCGTTTCAGCACCGCGACCACGACGTTGCCTTCGTACAAGACTGGGCAACATACCGCGATACACAGCCCGGCGCTCGCGAGATGACAGGCAACGAATTGGATGTAGCCTTGTCGCCAGGTGGCTATCTCACGGTCGAAACGCCACAAGGCATCCGTTACACCCGCGATGGTGCGCTGCAGATCAACGATCAAGGCCAGCTGGTGACCCATAGTGGTCACCCGGTTATTTCGCTCGGCGGCACACCGATCCTCTTCACACCGGCCGACAGCGACATCACCATTGGCAGCACCGGCCAAATCACCACCAATGCGGGCGGTCGCGGTACGCTGCAATTGGTGTCGTTTCCCAGCGAGCAGGCGTTGGAGAAAATTGGCGCCAATCTCTTTGCTGCGCCAGAAGTGGCCGATCCCGACCCAAGCGTGCGGCTGACACAAGGCGTTTTGGAAACATCAAACGTGCAGCCGGTGCGTGAAATGTCCCGCATGGTTGAGGTGCAACGCGCCTACGAAATGCAATCCAACATGATGCGCCAATCCGATCAGATGCGTCAGGAGGCCATCCGCCTTCTGGGCCGTCTGAGCTAAGCGTTTAGGAGATCAAACCCATGCAAGCGCTTTACATCGCATCCACCGGCATGATGGCCCAGGAAACGAATGTCGAGGTTATCTCGAACAACATCGCCAACATGCGTACCGCAGGCTTTAAAAAACAGCGGGCCGAATTTCAGGACCTTCTCTACCAGAACCTGCGTCGCGTCGGCGCTGAGACATCCGAGCAAGGCACGATTTTGCCATCGGGCGTGCAAATCGGTTCCGGTGTCATGACGGCCGCCACGCCACGTATTATGAGCCAGGGCTCCATTCAGCCAACCGATAAAGAGCTCGATATGGCGATATCTGGTGATGGCTTTTTTCAGATCCAGCTGCCGGATGGCGGCACGGCTTACACCCGCGCAGGCACATTTGAGCGCGACGCAACCGGAACTCTGGTGACCGCCGACGGGTTCACGGTTGAACCGGGCATCACCATTCCAGAAAACGCGCGAGGTTTGGCTATTGGCGTTGACGGAACAGTAACCGCTGTCCTTGGCACTGGCGGAGCCGCCACAACAATCGGACAAGTGCAGCTTGCGCGCTTCATCAACCAAAGCGGCTTGCAGGCCATCGGCGACAATCTGTTCATGGAAACCGCGTCCAGCGGCGCCCCCGTTACCGGCAACCCCGGCGATGAAGGTTTTGGCTCTGTTCGCCAGGGTTACATCGAGCTCGCCAACGTGAACTCGGTGACGGAAATCTCTGATCTCATTGCCGCACAACGCGCCTATGAGATGAACGCCCGCGTGGTTCGGGCAGCCGATGAGATGCTGTCGAACACCTCGCAGATGATGCGCTAAGGGAGGCCTGGACAATGATCACCCGTTTGCTTTTGGCCCTTCTGTTCTTCTTCGTGGCCGCACCTTTTTCCGCCGCCCAATCAACCATTGGTGCGCGCATTTCCGACCAATTTGATGCGCCTTTGCCTCTGCTGCGCCCACAGGTTATTGTAACCTCAGACCTGGTCACACTTGGCGATCTTTTCGACCATGCCGGCATGTATGCTGAAACACCGGTTTTCCGCGCTCCTGCCCCTGGTACGCGTGGCCGGGTTCCAGCCCACACAGTGCTGGATGCCGCCCGTCAGGCAGGCCTGCAAATCGTCGACCTGGCCGGACTGACTGAGATTTCCGTGGAACGTGCCGGTGTACGGTTGAACGCCATGGACTTCGAGCAGATGCTCCAGGGCGCACTGCAGACGCAGCTCACCAATTTGCGCGGCGAGAATGCCGGGCGCTATGCGATCACGCTAGCGAGCAGCCCCTCGCCAATGATGGTCCCCGCTGAAGTTGCCAACCGCCTGGAAGTGGACCTGCTCGTTGCACCATCAGGCCGCTCGGAGCGCTTTTCTGCTCTTATTCGAACACCATCGGGCCAAGAAATTGCTCGTCTGGATGGCCGCGCGGAGCACCGCGTCATGGTTCCCGTTCTCGGACGCGCCATAGCACGCGGTGATGTTGTGCGCGCCTCGGACCTTCGGCTCCAAGATGTTCCATTCAGCCGCACACTCGGCACGCCCACGCTGCTGGAAAACGCCGACATCATCGGCCAAGCCGCACGCCGTTCGCTGCGTGCCGGTGCCCCGCTCAATCCAGATGATCTAGCCGCCCCGCTGATGGTGGAGCGCCAAGATTTGGTGACGTTGGTCTATCGCCACGGCACCCTTGCCCTCACGGTGCGTGCCCGCGCCATGGACGACGGTGCCGAGGGTCAATCCATCGACGTGATGAACCTGCAATCCGACCGCATTGTGCGCGGTATCGTGGCGGGTCACGGCCTGGTTCACGTTCTCGGCCCAATGCAAGACGTCGCAGTCGCAACACGCCTTTCCCCATCCAACTCTGACACGGCGGAGCGTATCCAATGAGCCTTGTTACCAACTATCAGCGCCTTGCTGTTCTGGCCCTTGCGGGTTTGGTTCTAGCAGGCTGCTCCGCAGCAGACCGTGTTGCCAACATCGGCGAACAGCCAGCTTTGTCGGCTATCCAAAACCCGACCACGCAGCCAGGCTATCGCCCAGTTTCCATGCCGATGCCCGAGCCAATGGTGGCGACCTATAGCCCCAACTCGCTGTGGCGCTCCGGCTCACGGGCTTTCTTTAACGATCAGCGTGCCTCGCGTGTTGGTGACCTGGTGACAGTGCAGGTCGATATCACCGACAGCGCACAGATTGCCAACCAGACGGCACGCACCCGCTCCTCCACCGAGCAACTTGGTGGCGGTGCATTCATCGGCACCACGCTCGATCGAATCATTCCATCCGAACTTGGAGCGACGGCCGAGACCATTGCGGATTTTGACTCCGACTCTTCCTCCAACGGCCAAGGCTCGGTGAACCGATCAGAGCGCCTCACCACCACGGTTGCGGCGGTGGTGACGCAAGTTCTTCCCAATGGCAACATGGTCATCGAAGGCCGTCAGGAAGTGCGCGTTAACTTTGAGGTACGTGAGCTCATCGTCGCTGGTGTGGTTCGCCCAGAGGACATCGATGCTTCCAACACCATTGAATCCTCCAAGATCGCCGAAGCGCGCATCGCCTACGGTGGACGTGGACAGATCACTGATGTGCAGCAGCCCCGTTACGGCCAGCAGCTCTTCGATATCCTGATGCCGTTCTAGCAACGACAGGCAAATCCGCAGAGGTCAACGGGTCCCAACCCCGTTGGCTTTTGCCTCTGGCATGCTCTCTCCCGCGATGCGTTGAAGCTCCCCAGTATTCAGTCCATCACACCGCATGTCAGACAAAAAAGGCGCGGCATCCAGAACAGATGCCGCGCCTTACTTTGTTTACCGTCAAGCAGACCAATCAGTCGTCGCGATACACCTTCTCGCGGCGCTCATGGGCCTCTTGAGCTTCCAACGAAAGCGTCGCAATTGGCCGCGCATCTAAGCGCTTGAGAGTAATGGGATCGCCGGTTTCTTCGCAGAACCCATACGTACCATCGTCGATCCGCCGCAGCGCTGCATCGATCTTAGAAATCAGCTTGCGCTGACGGTCGCGCGCCCGCAACTCAATCGATCGGTCTGTCTCAGACGAAGCTCGGTCGGTAAGATCGGGATGGTTGACGGTGTCGTCTTGCATATGGGCCAGCGTATCGCGCGCTTCGGCCAATATGTCGTCTTTCCACGCAATCAATTTCTTTCGGAAATAATTGCGCTGACGCTCATTCATAAAGGGCTCATCCTCAGATGGCCGGTAGTCATCTTGCACGTCCAACATAATGCTCCCTCCGCCCAGATTCGGCCTATCGCCAAGGTTGAAGTTTCGCCAGCCTATACGCCATAGCTTCGTGCGCCACAAGCAACGCCTTCGCGAGCGCTGTGTGAACCTGGTGAGAGGCTGTTAGCAAAGCGAACGTGACGGAAATATGATCAGTGGTTGGATTGGTGCGCGCTGTTACACGTCTATCCCAAGCTTGGCCAATTCTACGCGTGCGCGCAGCGAGATATCTTCAATCAAGGTGGCGAGTTTGGGATCATCAGCGCCTTGTTTTGCGCGGATAAGCGAAAGCAGAGCACCAACGCGTTGCGGTGAAATATGTCCAGCCAGAAGATCAGCGCGAAGCGCCTCCAGCTGGTCAAGAAGGTCGTGTCCATGGCGCACCGCGCGCCGTTCACGATCATCGACATTATCCACAGATTGCAGAGCAAGGATCGCATCCAAGCCGTGAACGCCCGCGACACCGGCAGAAACAGCAGAGGACGAACCAGCAGCATCGCCGCCTTGCGAGGGAACAGAAAAGCCACTCGCTGCACTGCCACTTTTGCGTGCCTTTCCAGTGGCCGCAGATGTCTTTGGTCCTTCGACCCGCATAAGGCCCTCCAGCCCCGTTTTCAAACCCACCCCTTTGTCTGGTCATTTTGGTTAATCAAACCTTAAGAACCCGGCAGATTTGGCCGACCTTAGGGCAAGCCTCGCCATGCTTTGACCATGTTAAAGCCTCTTTGGCGCCGCCATTGCCTCATTTTAATCGTTAAAAATCAATGGTATAGTGCCATGAACGGGTGTTGGCACGGCTCTTGTATCGAAAGATAACAAACCGCTGCCATTAGGAACCGCCCATGCGCGCCCATATCCTTTCCATAACCACACTTCTGTTCGCCATCGCACTGACAATCGCCCTGGCGATTCCCGCAGGCGCCACATCGCGCATCAAAGACATTGCCGATTTCGAGGGCGTTCGCGAAAACCAACTGGTTGGCTACGGCCTGGTCGTTGGCCTCAATGGCACAGGTGACACGCTAAACAACGCGCCGTTCACCAGGCAGTCTTTGCGCGCCATGCTGGAGCGTTTGGGCGTCAACACACCCAGCGCCGAACTGCGCACGGCCAATGTGGCCGCTGTCATGGTCACCGCAAACCTGCCACCCTTTGCCACCCAAGGCACACGGATAGACATCACCGTCTCAGCCCTTGGTGATGCAGACAGCCTTCAAGGCGGCACGCTTCTGGTGACCCCTCTGTTGGGCGCCGACGGCGAAGTTTACGCCATCGGGCAAGGCCCCGTCGCCATCGCTGGCTTTGAGGCTGGTGGGGCAGCGGCATCTATCACCCGCGGCGTACCAACCACAGGGCGTATCGCCAATGGTGCGCTGGTGGAACGCGAAGTGCATTTCGACCTCGCTGGCATGAGTTCGATCCGCCTGGCCCTGCGTAACCCGGACCTGACAACAGCGCGCCGTATGGCGTTGGCCATCAACGCATTGCTAGGTGAGGAACTGGCTGTCAGCACCGACCCAGGCACAGTGCAACTGACAATGCCAGCACACTACCAAACAACGATGGTTGAACTTCTCACTGATATTGAGCAGCTGTTGATCGAGCCGGATCAGACCGCACGGATCGTCGTTGACGAAAGCTCCGGTATCATCGTGCTCGGCCGCGATGTGCGCGTCTCCACCGTGGCGATTGCACAGGGAAATCTAACTGTCACAATCACCGAAGAGCCGCAGGTCAGCCAAGCGCTGCCCTTTGCTGAGAATGGTGAGACGGTCGTCGTGCCGCGCACAGCCATCGATGTGGTCGAGGGTGCAGAGACGCAACTCGGCATTGTCGAGCAGACTGTAACCCTGCGCGAACTGGTCGACGGCCTCAACGCGCTCGGCATTGGCCCACGTGACCTTATCGCCATCCTCCACGCCATCAAGGCAGCCGGCGCGCTGCAAGCCGATATCGAGGTGATGTAAATGGACACGTCCTTGCAAACCCAAGCCGCCGCTTTGGCAGCTCCATCAGCCCAGTCCTTTCACCGTATGGCCGCCGCCACGCAAGGTGACCCCGAAGCGGTGAACGCAGCCGCTGAAGAGTTTGAGGCGGTGATGCTGACAGCCATGCTCAAGCCGATTTTTGACGGCGTTGAGATCTCCGAACCTTTTGGCGGCGGCGAAGGGGAAAAGATGTGGCAGGGCCTGCTGGTTGAAGAGTACGCCAAAGAGATGGCTGCATCCGGCGGCATCGGCATTGCCGACCAAGTTCGCTCAGAGCTTCTGCGTATCCAGGAAACGATGAACTAGGACAATCGCAATGACACACTCGCTTCTGACACCCGATATGCCGATCACCGACCGCGAAAGCGCAGCGAGCTTTGCTGAGCGCCTACACGGATTGATGATCGCCCTCACCCAGCATCTGCGTCGTGAAACCAAAGCGCTGCGCGACGGCGCTTTTTCAAAAGACGCCACGGACCAAGACACCAAGACTGAGCTGATGTTCGCCTATCGCTCAGCCCTTGGGCACCTTCAGGCGCACAAAGATATCATATCGCGGTACGTGCCAGTCAAAGTCGATGAACTGCGCCGGTTGAACGAAGAGTTTCAGGCCGAACTGCAAAAGAACCTGGCAACGGTTTCAACGGCAAAGGCAGTCTCCGAGCACCTGCTCACCCGCCTTTCCGACAAGGTGTCAGCTGGTCGCCAGCCAAAAACCTACGGCGCCTCTGGCACCATGAAAACCGGCGGGCAGGCAGCCGCAATTTCGGTTGATCGTGCTCTTTAATCACTTACCGCTACGGCACAACACCTAACGGAATCCTTAACTGAAGATTCACGCGTTCGTCTTATCCTGACTCACACTGATACAAGTTCGCCTCTTTGTAGTGAGTACCCGAGGATAGGACGATGGATACGCGAGCACCCCAGGGCTTTGTGCCTATTGTTGCCGCTGTCGAACCCAAAGCAAAACGCGGTTCGGCCGCGACCGATTTGCCAAAACCCAAAGCTGTTGAGCCAAGCGCGGAAACCCCGCGCTCGAACAACGAAAAAATTGCCGAAGATGAAGCCCGCCGCGCCCGACAACAGGCGATGGCCGAAGCGGCACGCGCGCAATCTGAGTGGGATGTCAAAACCCATGAGGCAACCGGCTCGCTGGTGATCCAAACGCTTGCCGGTGACACAGGCGAGCTGCGCCATCAGTTCCCCAACAACGCAACGCTGAAACAGCGCGCGATTGCTCGTTACGATGCTCTGCAGGGTGTGTCTGAGATCCGTCGGACCGTCTAACGTCCCTTGCTTGCTTCCAAACGCAGCAGGTGCGCGTTGGTACACGGCGTAGCCTGCGCGCGACCATTTGGCTGATCAAGCCCCCTGCCCGATCAATGACCATCGCCTCTTCGAGGCCGGTGTTTGCCGCCGTGGTTCAACCCGGCAGCAGCATGAAAACACGTTCGCCCATTTTGGACTCACGGTTAAGCAAATATGACCCGAATTGGCGCTGTTAACAGAGCGGCAATCATAGCGGCGAAACCTGGCTAAACGACTAAAATCATTCAAAATTTACCATTCCACTTAAGCCGCTCTTAGCTGGCCGCGGTCATGGTGTCGGCACGTCTCAGGAAGAGGCGTTTTTGATCCTAGAAAGGTATTTCAATGTCTGATGTTACTCTCTCAAGCGCAGTGCGCAACAACCTCCTCTCTCTGCAGAGCACCGCTGATCTGATGTCGAAGACGCAAGAGCGTCTGGCCACAGGTCTTAAAGTCAACTCTGCTTTGGACAATCCAACCAACTTCTTTAACGCGTCTGCACTCAATAGCCGTGCAAACGATCTCGGTCGCCTTCTGGATGGTGTTTCCAACGCCACACAGACGCTGGAAGCGGCTGACAACGGTATTGAAGCCATCACCAAATTGGTTGAATCTGCACAGGCGACAGCACGTCAAGCCCAGCAGACCTCCGCTACGGTTGAAACCACGGCGGGAGCGACGGCGGGTACGACTGAAGCCGGTGCTTTCACAGATGTTAATGTATCTGGTACAGGCACGCCAGCTGAAGGCGCAACTGTTTCTGGTGGCAGCAACTTTGCTTCGGTTGATGTATCCGGCGGCGACAAATCCTTCACTATCGACACCGGTTCGGGTGCAACAACAGTCAACCTGACGCAAGTTGCTTCTGGCGGTGACAACTCCTACGATGCCAGTGAGATCC